>Ga0325414_1004565_pt1 | contig 14523 bp, 14 predicted proteins | sample PopdelMetagenome_8_FD_206183 | JGI IMG/M metagenome (GOLD analysis project Ga0325414, IMG submission 206183) | Populus deltoides microbial communities from Bellville, Georgia, United States - Leaf-PdKOR-R3 | ecosystem: Host-associated > Plants > Phyllosphere > Phylloplane/Leaf | place: USA...
AGAGTATATGCGATTTGCTTTTTCTAAAGGTAATTAATTATCTAGTTATGCTCCCACCTAAGCAAATGATGCAAGAGGTTCTGTACACCTGGATAAAGATTTCTTGCAACTGTACTACGTGAAAACCTTATCAAACAAGTTTTATAAATCAAATGTACATGTTCAAACGGATATAGTCATGATTTTTTTTTATCAAGACAGCCTGCTATGACGGTTGAGGTCGGTAAGACCTTCAAATGAAGCTCGATGGATGCTGTTTATCAAGTTTTGCTATTTTTCTGTGTTTAATTTTGGGTTTTTAGCTTTATTTTCCTATATGCTTTAGATTCAGTCTTCATTTTCTGCTTGGGGCCGGTTACAGGCATATTTAAGCCATTCCAATCTTTTCTTACTAGCAGATATATGGAGAGGATAATAACTGAGAAATGACAGGCGTGTAGGGTTCTTGTTTCTGCCCTTTTCCTTTTTTTTTTTTGTTTTCTTGTTCTTTCTAATTAGGTTCGGCCGCGCCACCAAAGCTCAAGGCAGTTAACTGCTCTGCACTTTAGCACTCTGCAACAACGTGAAGTGTCCCTTCAGCAAGCAATAACCCAAATTAATCGGGTTTTTTCTGGGTTATTTTTTTTACAGAAGACTGATAATGCTTGAAGCTGCAAAGAGTAATTCGATAGTCTTTTGTTACATGTTTTCCAGCAAAACAATGTTTGTAGATTCAGAAGAAATCAGTGAAAAACACTCTAAATAGAACAGGAAATTGTACATTAATATATTGCAAATGCTTAGAGAGAAGCCTTATTGAAGTAGTGATATAGGAGACATCAAACACATATATAGGACAACTTGACTGCAACACCAGATAGGTATACTTGGTAAATGGAAGATAAAGTAAGTACTTGTAGAGTGGATAATAAGCCTGCAGCCCCAAGAAACTTGTGAAGTCATCTCAGGAAGCTGTAGATGGCCTGACCAATTGCTCATAGACATAGTTAATCATTCTGGATTTGGATTTCACACTGCTGAGCCTCTATATTTCCTTGCAGCCTCTCTGCTGTCAATGGTTGATGTGTAACTATCATCTCTTGCATATGGCCTGGATGAAAAATTAAAGTTGCCATATCGCCTTGCAGCTTCCGTGCTGTCAATGGTTTTTGCATAGGTTGGTTCTCTATACCGGGATGGTGGAGAAGTAGAGACAGAAGGTTTTGCAACTTCTCTCAGTAATCCCACAGCTGCACTGATATCATTTGTTGCTCCAGAGAGGGGAGCATTGGGTGGTGCAGCCCATGTTGAATGACTCGGCCTTGCCCACCCATCACTGGTGTTCATGGTTGGTTCCATGTTGCTACCTTGTTTGCGGTAATAATCATCATAGTTGTTGTCATTTCGATGTGCATTACCGCTGGGCTTGAGCAAGTCTTTGTTTCTGAAACCATTGCGCTCATCGTAGCCATCAGTGTAGCCATCATAGCCTGTGGCTTTCGGGGTCTGGCGCCGATATGAAGCATCCCAAGGAGCATATTCCTTGGGTTGGCTAGCCTCAATTTGCACTTTGGTGATGAATTCCTCAACTTTTTGAGGGCGACCATCAGCTGAAGCCAGAGGCCTACGGAACTTATTCTCAGCTCCATGATATTCCTCTGACCAGCGAGGGACCTCCTTGTCTTCATACTCCATAGGTGGATGAACATGCCGTTGATAATACGTCTCAGTTTTTGTAACATAGTGATCTGCATTTTGATCAACACGGTAAGAAATTATAGGCCTTTTCCTCCCATCAGCATCAATGATGACTGGTCGGCACACATGATCAGGAACATAGCCTGTTTTGCTACCATAATCATCAGAGCTGGGTGGATCGTAGCTGGAGTAGCCCCTATATGAGTAACCAATCCCGGCCATCACTCAGCTTTGTGTAGGAACTTCTTCCCTTAAAAGACTCTAAGCTCAAGCACTTGGATTCCTTTTCTTGCATATGAAGGGTGTTAGAACTTCTTCTTTTATAGAAAATCTGGGCTCTCCTCTTCAAATGAATGATGTAAGGTTCACCTGTACAATGAGTAAGAGGATCCTATGCTGTCTTTTTCTTTGCACTTTGAGATTCCCTTAAAGTTCAATCCACCAAGAAACTTGCTGCAGAATCATATTCTAAGCATTTCATGAAAGTGAACTCCGATGCTTTCTCATGGGAAAAGTTGTTTTGATAGGAGGGTGCTCCTTGAGGACGAAGATTGCAGAATATATGGTGTCCCCAAACAAGAATAAAGGAGAAAGGAAAAGGATAAGAGAATCACTTTTGCTTTGCCTACCTGTGAAATATATAATTGCAAACCATTTTAATCAGCAACCAAGAAAGAGGAAAGAACAGACTTCTGGTGAGACAGAGACTTGGGAAGTCTGGATTCTACCCTAAAAATGGCAATATCCACAACTTGAACGAAATTGAAACTGAGGCACAGGAGCTACAGCTAGAAGCCTCCAATGTTTTCCTTTACTAATTATTGACGGGACTGAACAAAGTGATGCAGGAGATTCTGGGGATCTCTAACGTATATGAATTCTTCAAAAAATTCAGGGTTTTCTTTTCTTTTCAACATAGATTGGCTGAATACCAATGGTAGGTTATTTCCAGAATAGTTTTTTAACAAAATTATTCAAACTTTTATGTTTTTTTGTGTGAGAAAAGCATCCCGTGAAGGATTCGATCAAGCCCTTCACGTTTTATGCCTTCCTAGTTTTCCCTGCAGGCCGCATCACAGAAAGCTTCTCCTCCAACTTTGGTTTTTCACCATGTTTTCTGGACATATGGAATAACAATGAACACCACGATATTAAAAATGTCCATGCTCCACAACAGGAATCCCCACCCCCTCAGGCCTCTTCACCTTTACCGCTAAATAAAAGTCTGAAGAATCGCATTCTGCTCATCCTGGACTGCGACCTCCAATACTCGCAAGACCATTGAAGTCCTGCTCTAGTTTCAATTTCAGACAAACTTGTCTTCTTCATTTTCTCCAACTTGTGCAGAATTCTGAAGATCTACGCAACAAGGAAAAGTAGGAGGTTCATTCTTCGACTCCGCTGAAAATTGCTATTCCCTCGTCATTATTCTGGGAGTGTGGAAAAACGTGTTTTTAAAAATTTTATTTATTTTTTTCTAAATTAGTTTGTTAAATTTTGATGTGCTGATATAAAAAAATAAAGTTTAAAAGTTAAAAAAATATATTATTTTAATATATTTTTAAATAAAAAAATATTTTAAAAATCAAATTTTATCACACCACTGCACATACTCTTGTAAAAAGAGAATGCTAACTTTCCAACTAATGTCTTCCTGACATGCACGTTTGCTTGTGAAAGCACAATGCAGGAACATTTGCTTTCGCAGTTGACAAGAGACATTTGGAATTGCGTTAAACGTTTCATAAAAAAATATTTATTTTTATATTTTTAAATTATTTTCATGTAAAAATATTTTTTTAAAAAATAATAATATTTCCAAACAATTCAATATAGAACACTGTGTGTCTCCCTGCTTAGATTTTATGATGATTTCCGCATGCGCATGAAAGAACATAGTTCGTTTAACTTCGAAACTTTTTTCACGTGAAACAGAGAAAAACACGAAACCATTGTTTGCGCCACCAACCAATGAGTTTAAATGGGAACCTGCCATGGCTGACTCTGTGGGTAAGTTTAATTTGTTAAGAGTTGCAAATCATAAAGAACTGAATGGTCTTTCTTTAATATCATTTTAGGTGATGCTGTACCAGGTAACGAGAATCACAAGACAAGTGTTAAGAAAATGATCACCTCGTAAGTGCAGATTGTCCAATTTTGTCTCTAAAATCTCTAAATTGTCACAGTATCATCGTTTTTTCATCAGCTACTGTCAGTAGTCTGAATGCCACCAACATCACATAAACACAATCTGGATAGTTAGAAATGAAAATTTGTCATTGCTCACCCTTTATGTCATTGATTCCATCCATAAAACTGGTATGGACAGTGATGTAAAGTTTCATAGAATGTAACGGAATGTAGTGTATCTGCAAAGAGAGAGAATCGATTGACATTTTCTATGTTACATTACAGTCTACCAATTCTGCACAAAGAATGTCAGAGACTGCAATACTGAGTAAACAATAAAAACTAAATCTTGCTTTATTACCCCCCCTTTTTGTTTCCTTCTGCTATTTGTCAACTATCAGAACCTGGAAAAGAGCACCATATGCTTCACACTTGCACTTGTTTCTATACATAAATCAGCTTAAAGCATAGATGGCGGTAACAATTTCAAGTCTGCCAAGTGCCTTGTCTTTATATTTTCTAAGGGTCAAATGCTGGAACTTCAGGCAAAGGAGAATAGAATGCACGATATATTGTTCTGTCAATGATACTCCTATAGGGATCCTCTTCTCGCTTCTTCAACAAGTAGGCGATACTGTTTTGGACTTCAGATTTTACATGCAAGTACAATTGTTTTGCATTTTCTTTGTCTTCCAGCATCTCTTTCATTCCCTTCGTTTTTATGGGCTTCCCGAACAGAAAATAAAAGCGGCCAGGTATCTTAGGTAAAAGCCCAGGGATGAATAAATCTGTACTGGCTACCTCCCCTTTACTTTCGTCCCTGTGATCAGATTCAGATCATAGTCAGCGCGGAAGCAATGAAAAAACAGCAGCACCTTAGGCTACTTTCAATTACAAGGAAGTAACTATCATTGCATGATTTACAAGGAAAATGTTAATCACCTCACTCTAGAACTTTTGCTCATAAGGTCTTTGGCGAAGTCATTAAGTATCGGGATTTTCATCAAGTCATGGTAATCTAGAGCCAACTGCAACACAGAAAAAGGAAATCTTTTCATGATGACCATATATTTCAAAGCCAAGTCTGGAAAAGAAAGAAAACAATATTTTATAGGGTTTCATGGGGAGAGGAAACTAAATGGTTCATCAGGAGTAGAGGGAGATCTTAGAGAAACAGATATTGTGAAAGTAACACTGCTATGAAAATAAAGATAGCTAAACCAGTTATTTATTCCTTCCCCAACAATAATTTGAATATAGAAAGACGCGTATATTGAAAGATTTTGCAATGTCATGTACTGAACTGATAAAAATGTTTCAACCCAAAAGAAGGCTTGTGGACTAATATATATATATATATATATATATATATAAGAAACTGATGTAAATAAAATCCAAAGCTTACTTCTGCTATATCATCTTCTCCTACAGTTCCAAAGGGTACAATCGTGGCCCCAAACCTTGCTGCCATTCTCACAAATTCAGGCTGATCAGGCCAAATTAACTTGTATGCTTCACCCTGCAAATTAAAGAAGCACGAGACTAAGGATGTCACAAACATTTGGGAAAATATAACGCAATATTTAAAAAGACCAAATAAGGCATTGTGTTTTGATGCGTGTGATGTCTTCGCACAGGAGGAAGGTTCAGAGTTGTCCAATTTCACAGTATTCCAGAGAAAGGTATGGAGGTGGCTTAGGTAGTGCCTTTGAAGGTGGTCAGAGGTCTAGGCAGTGCTGACCAGGTGGAAGCCATTGTGATTTGGGCAAAGAGTACTTACACATTTAGACTGTAAATATTTTAGATGGTTCCCAAAACTGACACTACATCTTCATGTTATTACTTGTTTTAAAAATTGAAATGGAGAAGATATTCACCATACAAAATTACGAAACTTCTAGAATGTATGATTTTTAGATTTTAAAAAGAACTTGTTGAAATGAAAGCAAGGAACTCAACAGTTGGCATACCTTGTAATGCAGAGCCTCTCGTTGACCTCCAGGATAAAGAAGCACATGCGATTTTTTTGAAAGTAATTTGAAAAGATTGCTTCCTGTGACAGGTACCGCACCCATTACTTTCATCCAATCAGATACAGAGAATTCAGTAGATGAACCCTCCATAATCTCTGAAAATAGGTCAGGGTGCGCTATGCCACGAACCATAATATTCTTCTCTCTCAAGAATTCATCTACAAGAGAATAAATTTCAAGTCCCATCAGCATGTGGTAGCCAATAAATAAGACAGGACCTTCATCTGGAACCCCAGCAAGACCTTTCACTATCTTGCCATCATCCAGAGTGGAGAACAGAGCTGAGCAAGTAGCTAAGCGGAACAACCTGGAAATCACATGATTATAATACGATCAGCTTGAGCCACACCTAGACAAACTTTTAGGGCGTGAGATGCAACATAAAAAAAGTTGTTCAGGCTGGTCTGCAGGGAAGCCCAAACTGTGAGAACTAAGCCTAGGATTTAGAACAAGCTCCTTTCCAGTCAGCTTAATTCATATAATTCATAAATCATGCAACATATGTGGTATATTTTCTAACAACTTTAGGGTTGTTGTCTGCTCATGAAGAGAGGACATCGTTTGTCTGGTTGCTGGAACTACAAGAGAATTTTATTGTCATTTTTTGTCGCTTAAACTTAATGTGAAATAACAGAATAAAGCAGCAATTTATCAACATTAACAGCTCTGTGCTAGTATGCACCAATGTTTAATGGGAATTTCTAATGAGAAGATTAAGAGGAAAGAGAGGAGAGAATGCCACTATCAACCAGACACACCAGGCTTACACTTGGGATGGGAGGGGTTATTGATGGCCGGGTTGTTTCTCTTGTTGTGAAATCCCACCAGCAGAAAAGAAAACGAAAGGGAAAGAAGATGAAGAAATGGAGAGTAAATGGCTAATGGATAGACAGAAAAGATTGGGAAATGTAAGTAAAAATTTTCACTATATTATTTAGAAGCCTGGACCATGTATGAATAACAATGAATGCTCTGGCTTGACCAGGGTCAAATCTCCATGTCATATCATTCTAAGCACAAAGTGTTAGTCATACATCCAAGAACTGCATATAACAAATTGCTTAGCTGACTTACCCAGTCATTTCATCAAATGCACATTTGAATTCAGACATGCTAGGTGGCAGAAAGTCAGAGACTAAATCAAGCCTCCTTGAGCGACGGTATTTGCAAGTACCTTTGATAATTGTAAGCAAATTAAGACCATCTTCCTGCAAATGAAATGAAAAGAAGAAGTCATGTTTGTCTTCCAAAAATGAATTAGCATTAAGGAAATAAAGCTTCACTGCACAGAGCATCAAAACGTACAATTTATGGATGCAATAAATGTTTATTTTTGTGGGGTACTAAGTTTCTAAACACTGGTTTCACAAGATTGACCTCTTTTCAGAAAACCAAGGTCGAGGAGTTACAGGAAATGATGGTATGAGCTTTCACTCCAAGAACTACCTCATCAATGGAATCATTGAATCTAGCATACATGATAGACGGTAAACATAACACAAAGTAGGGTCATTTAAAATGATGATACAGATCCTCAAACCAATAATGAACCGGTCAATTAATATGATGATACATGAACGTGTTTTATTTACAATTAGAAAGTCGTCCAAAATTTTTTGTGATCAGAAACCTGTTGATTTGAAAGAGCCTTTTACGATACAGACTTACCTACACGGTTACTCTACTTATTTTAGACACAAGGACACGCCACTTTTTTTCACTTACCATTAGCATGGAATGCCCATTGTCCTTGAAGTAACGAACTTTGCAATTCTTTAATGAACTTTTAAGACGGCGAGCTTCATCTTTACTAGGAAGCAAGTTATCATTTCCACTGCAATACAAACACAGCACTATCTTCAACATCCATCAATATTAACCAATTTGAGAGTGAGTCACATATAGAATCTCCATAGAATCAGTCACGAGAAGAAAAACTCGACCAAAGAAATGCTCCTATCCTACAAGACATAAATACATCATCCAAACACAAATATTTGGATAGTTTATTGCAAATCATAGATGTGTTACAGTTATTAATATCACATAGAAGTTCATTGCAAATTACAGCATATTCAAAGGCATCATGGGTTTTCAGGTAACTAGGCAAATAATTTGTTGAGTATTCAAAGGCATCACGGGGTCTCGAGGTAACAAGGCACATAAATGTGCAGAACCCGCAGGATTTCACTAACGCATGGGAAAGGGCAACTTTGTTCATATATGTTAAGGGCCCTCGTATAGTGGTTTATGAAGCATAGTATCCACTAGTTATGGGCTTCAGAGAGAGAAATACAAGAAGGAAAATAAATGCGGCATGCTTGATTCTCTTTCATATACCAGGCTCTATATATTTACAAGAGCTGCAGAAAATTTTGTTCTGAGACTCTGCTTTCTATAAGTCAAGCAAGGCTCAAATTACTATTTTCCCTCTTGAAATAGAAAAAAAAAAATTGTAAAATAGCACAGTAATTACAGATGTAGCATTATCAGTGATAATCTTGACGCAGTAACAGTTAGCAGAGATGTTCAAGGACGATTCAGATAACATAAGATACACAATGAAAAGAGAGGCAACAACTTATGAACAGAAATTGTGTAAAGGAATTGCATTAACTGTAGTGAGAATAAAAACCTGGCAAGAACTAGCACTTCAGCTTTTACAGCATGAAGTCTGGAATTAGCATAAGCAGCAGCGGATTTAAGCAGTTTCAATCTCCAAATAAGAGTCTCCTTTGGAATGATATCAGACAAAACCTGGAATGAACATAACAAACAATACTAGAAGTCAAAATAAATCTAAAGAAAGGATTGGCCAGAAAACAAACCAGAGGCACATGAGGAGAATGTATTGTTGGTGTGTGCGTGTGTAGCTATGTTAGCATCATGATACTATAATTAACTTGGATCACCAAAGCAAGCATGGTGAATCATTGAAAACTGGTGGGAAATCTTGAGAATAATTAGCATGTGATTGCCACATGCTGAGTAAAACATGATAAGTAGAGTTATTATGATCAAAGTGAGAGAACAAAGCATATTGCAGCTACCTAATATCTTCCAGAAAGATGAAGGGAATTACTAGGACATGGTGAATTAGACACCCACAGATAACCATTGCACAAACTAAAATTTGTATATTAGAGAGGACTGGCATGATTCAGTATTAGTTATTATATGCAAGTCGAAGATATTACACAACCTTCTTTGGATATCAAACTAATAGGTTAGATCTAGAGCATTTTTGTAGTGTTTTAATAATCATTCCTATCCAAGTAAATGAATCAAACCAATAAATTTCACAAAGAACTTTCCCTTAATAATGAAAAAAAAATGATATATTTACCTAATCATACAATAGCTTCAAATGATAATATGAAATTTCATCTATTAATGCATTTATCCCCTTAAAGACAGTGTCCTGTTTCTTACTCAGATATTACTTCAACATCTGACCCTTTTACATAATAAGATTACCAAAATGCAGATCATTATTTCAGTTAACCCTTTCTGACAATTAAGCAGTTCGACATTTCACACAACCGACGTTTGACTGTCATTTTGTTCCTTATCATAATCTTATAAATTGGCCCAAACAAGCTTTTCATAAACACTACCATCTTGCCCACTATTACTATGAGCATAACTTCTATCCAGACTACTATTGATCTTGGTTAGGGACTAGGGAGGAAAATAATATCATATGACCTTAAATACTGAATAAGTGTATTTTTCTCTTCTATATCACACAATAAAATACAGGAAAGTCTACTGCTTTATATTTAAGTGTTTCTTAATTTAGCTATTCATAACAGTAACTTACTGGGAAGAAGGGTGCAAATAAGACAAGAAAAAACAAAACAAAACAAAACAAAAGGGAAAAAAGTGCAAAAGCTAAGCAGTGTTCATGTTTCTTACAGAAACAGAAGGTAGCAAAGCAGTAAGATTGTGATACAATTGTTGAAATTGTAGTCTAGGAGGAAGCTTGTATTCGATATTGGCCATTGCCATCTTTACTGGATTACCTGAAGTCACAAAAAAGAACAATCAAACAACAAGATAAAGAAATGATTCCATGACAAACAAACAAGGAAAAAAGAAGAAGCAGAAAGTAACTGTAAAAAAGCTACAGAATTTGTACCGGTAACAAAGCCAACAAGATAGGGAAATACATCGTGTAATCCATCAGGCAAGGCCTCCAAAATAGGGAGTAAAGGAAGCTGTGACCTGCTAAATGATGTAGCTAAAATAAAATGCTAGGGACGTCAGACTACCTCTTAGGTTATCATCCAAAGATCTTGAATCAGAAAGTTATTAGCAGTATGTAGAGAACAAAATACTGCAAACTCACCTGGGTTAGCTAGTATAAGTACGAGGTCAATTTTAGGATTACGGGCAGCAACAGCAAGTGCTAGACATGCTCCAAAGGACTCCCCCACTAGATAAATAGGCTTATTTGGAGATGAAGCATGCTCAAGCCTCACAGTTTCCTCAACAATTTTCACCAGCCCTGCAGGCAATACATCATGGTGAGTTAGTGATAGGTAACAAGCTTAATTTAAGAGAAAAGGAAACACATTTGGCATGTCCGAACACCAAAAAAGAAGAAGAAGAAGCATGAGGATCACATCTGCAAGCAAACATGCACATTGCCAAGGGACTTGAAGAACCATACAGGACCATTAAAAATGAATATTTCCAGAAATATATTCATACACAGTAACTTAGCAGATAAAAGATAATGGATATGAGCTTCATGGCTCAAGTATTAAAACTCTTAATTAGTAAAAAGTCAGCCATTCATTCTGGCACTAAGAATCCATGCAAAAGAGTGAAGAAGCCAAGATAGCAAAGATCTGAATAGCAAACCTATCTTCTCAAGCCTCCTTTTGTGTAACCATTCTCCAATGGAAATAAGATACTTACCATAGAGGTTTCTAAGAAGTGTACCGAAGATCCATATAAATATTTCTGCAATAGCTTTTTTCTCAATAATCACCATTAATCAGTGTTTTTCATATCTAGAGTTTTATTAAACCGAATAAGCTTAATCCAATGAACTACCGTGTGCTTTTATTAATAGGATTGAAGGCAGAATATTTTTTAAAATATTTTAATTAGAATAGGTGTAAGTGTTACCAAAATCATAGAAAATAAGCATTTGGAAATTAGAGACACACAAGCAGTAAATACAGCAATCCTTGCATTATCAAAAGGTAAAAAAACACGTTTTTAAGTAATGTATAAAACAAACCTTGTTTTACCAATTAGTTATCAATCTATTTTCACATGGATGGTCATGTTATCATAAGAAATATCAACTCAAAACGTTTGCTAAATTATCAATGCAAATGAATTGCTATATAATAATTAAAAGAAAGGAAGACCGATGAATTTAGAGGCCTTGAAAGACCATACCTTCAAATGTTGTTCGATCATACACTGGAATATGAAGGCATCGAACTTCAAATGCCCTGCAATTTTCCAAAAATCAAATGTAAAATCATTTATTTAACCGCACTGAAAATGACAGAACAAATAAGAATCCCCAAGAATTCAATTGCGGGATAGAACAATGAAATTGAAAGATTAAGATCCATAACAATTCTTTAAAAGTTGAATCCCTTTGTTATAAATAACGAGTGCAGAAAATCATAAGTAGCTCAAGCAGCTTTGACAAGCAGAAACTATACCATCTTAATGTGAACTGTCAACTGGCAAATTATTCTGGCAACAGGAAAGAATGTTTTGAAAAGTATGAATTCAGAGAAAACCCAAATTTTCCAGGAAGGTATGCACATATTTCAAGTTCATTCTTCAATACTTGTAATGGAGGTAGAAATAAAAGAACTTACTTCCCAAGAGCTTTATGGTGCAAAGCAAGTCCCAAGCCAACACCATCAAGCCCTGCAAAAAACCAAAAAAATACCAGAAAACAATTCATCATTCTGTAATCTCCTAACCTGAACACATAATTTTATAGCAATGAAATAGTTAATCAAAATTTACAGAACAAAATAACTTTGAGGAAGCTAGAAAATCATCAACTAGAAAGTCGGTCCATCTGTCAAGAGTGTTCCTTTTTTTGCAATACTTCAATTTGAACTTGAGAGTTCATCTCAACAGGCAAAAAATTACCAGGTAAAAACAGAAGAACTGGTGAATCTTTTAAAGGTTTCCCACACTCAGCAGGGCAAAACCACCGAGGTGGCCCACCATCAGGCTTAATAATCTCCTTGGCTCCATCAAGATAATCCTTCACAGTCTTGGTCCCATGGCCATCATCCCACAATAATTCCAAATCTTTGAAAACAGCATCTTTCACCCACTTTTTCTCAATTCTAGACTTTAAACTTCCATTTTTTCCTCCATCAATCAAAGTGCCATTCTTCACTTTCTCCCCACTGCCTCCATCAATCAGAGCCCCATTCTTCTCTTTCGGTCCAGCAAAAGAAGTTCCATTTACCACAATCACATCAGATGACAATACTGTCGAATCACCACCACCTAAACTTTGAGCCCTCACCCCAAACCGAGGCTTATTTCCCGAATTTAATGCAACATAAGGTGAAATATTGCAAGTAAAAATCGATGCCATGTTTTGACAGGCAACGTGAGGCAGTTTAGACACTAGTAGTTCCCTCAAAAACAGATTAGAACTGTATGCTGTCTTGGGACCCTTTTCAAGTACTAGCAAGAAAAACTTAAAAAGAGCAAAAACTTAAACTGTCACTCCAAAACAAGCACACCCTCTTACAAATAATTCAAAATACCAGTTCAAGATTTCACCAAATGAGATCCCTTGAGACCTTTCTCAATTGCCAAGCCGCAACTGAGAAGCCTGGGACCCTTAAATCTAGCACTGCACTAAAAACCAGCTGCAATATTAAATTAAATAATCCCCAAAAACATTCTAACTGAAACAATCACACGCTTCTTGAGAGTAATTTTAGAGCCTTATTCAAGGTTCACTGACTTCAACTACCAGGCAGCAATAAAAGAGAAGCTGGAAAACTCTTTGAAGCAACCCCAGAAAAGCAAGCTGAGATGTATAGTAGCTTGTACACCATGCCCCTTATTGAATTCTTTGTATTATCATATGGCAACAAATCCCCAGCGAATAGTAAACGTGGGGCTAGGAAAGACATACTTAATAATAGAAAATGACAACAATGTTGTCTTCTCTTGTTTCTAGTCGTCCATGTTGCGCTCTCTGGCTTGACACACTACTTGTGAGCTGTGACTTCTAGATTAGGGCCATGAGGCTCAACTGTCACTGCCCGGAGTTGAAGAGTCGCCATGATGATTTGACTTTTTTTTAAAGTAAGACCGCAGTCTATTGTATTGTATTGAGTGTGTATTAAAATAAATATAGTTTATTTTAGTTTTATTCTTCCTTGTATTTGATTGTATTGATTTTCTTTTCATTTTATTAGAGTTGATTTTAACCATTTTTATACAATTTTTTATATGCATATAATCTGTGTCAAAAATACTAATTTTTAAAAATATATCGAAGTGATATAAAAATATATAATTTTTAAATTATTTTTTAAAAAATAGTATTAATCAGTATACAAAATAATCCAAAAATATCTTGAATTATTGAATAAAAAAAGGAGCATCGATATTATTTGTTGTATGAAGTATATATTATTTGATATATAAACTATTATTATTATTATTATTATTATTATTTCTCGGATAGAATATCAAATGGTTTTTAAGCTACATAACGAAAGGATAACTTAGCTTTCATTCATTTTTAAATCTCATTATGCTATTGATGAAGAATGGCAATTATTTAAAATATATTTTATTCCAAGTTAGTGTCACATGATTTGACCAGTAAACTGATTTTACTTTTTATTAAAAATTCGGAAATGATTAGGTGTATATATATATAGATTCATAGCATAGATCTTCATCCATCCAGTCCAATTATTTAACTTAGAAAGACTTGGATTTTAATAATTTTTTTAATTAATATAAATATTCGAGTCTGCTTATGTACATCTTAACTAATTCTATAGATTTTGAAATTAACGATCATATAAGGTTCCAATAACTATTATATTAATAACCACATGGTTTGAACTTGAAACCACAAAATAAATAAATTTTTTAATCTCAAACTCTTATTATTAGAATACTACTAGATATGTAAACTTTAATAATATTCACACATCTAGTTGGTTGCTAGTCGAAAAAGTAAAAGATAACTTAAATATTATTCATAAGCAAACATATTTTTTAATATTTATTATTTTATCTGGTAATTATCTTTAAAAAATAAAAAAATATTATGTAATATTCCCATGTTTATGTAAAAACATGAATTTTATAAATTTTCTTTTTAACAAGATACCATTAAATATACTTAATATTAAAAAATATATATTATACACTTGTTAATGCAGGCGTGCCTATATTTATGCGTGTTTTCTATATTCGTAATACAATTTTTTAAATACGTGTTTTATTTAATACAGGATTATAAGAATTTATTATTTAATCGACATATTATTTAATCTATAAACTTTGAATAAAAAAGTAGAATAGCTGTTAAAAGAAGTTCTAGAAGACGGACGGCGGCCACGTGGTTGTCAAAAAAGAATAATGGTTTTGCTGTCACAAAGGACAGTGTAGTCTTTTTATTTGTCCACCACTCCGCCTCTATTTT
>Ga0325414_1004566_pt1 | contig 14523 bp, 5 predicted proteins | sample PopdelMetagenome_8_FD_206183 | JGI IMG/M metagenome (GOLD analysis project Ga0325414, IMG submission 206183) | Populus deltoides microbial communities from Bellville, Georgia, United States - Leaf-PdKOR-R3 | ecosystem: Host-associated > Plants > Phyllosphere > Phylloplane/Leaf | place: USA...
GCCAATAATAAGCACTCAAAAACTCCAGGTAGAGAAACTCGCATATACAAAGACAACTTTCTTGAGCAATTTTGAGTGCATTTTCGACCATAAATTTTGAAAAAAGGAGCCATCTCTTAATCATTTATGTCATCTTAGTTTCTATTTTAAGCTAGCATCTGTTTAGTGTGCAGGCAACAACGGTGTTGCCGGAGGAATTCGCAAGTACAAATCACTAGACATCGTCTCCAGTTTATGAGATGGCAGAAAACAACATGGGTTGTTGGCTTGCATCAGGACCCGGCGTCAGAGGCCCTGGTCACTAGTTTTATTCATGACGGAGGGACTTGTGGATTTCTTTAATGATTTTATGTAAAACAAACAACACTGTGAAGCCAAGCTCCGAGTCATCAAATCACCAGGTCAACCCATCAGGTTAGGTCGAGATTGCATAACTATACTTGACTCGTACATGCTTTCATAAAACAGTGAACGCAGGAAAGCAAAATGAAATCACAGTCTTGCATTAATAGCAAAATGCAATAGCCAATTCTATCTTTGTTGCTGTTGTTGATTATCATTTCCTGGGATTACAAAACCAAATGCTAAGAAAGCAAACACAAATCTTATATCCTTGTTTCCATGCAGGTAAACTCAACAACAAAATGGACCACTACAAAATTTTGATCAGGCATCACTTGTCAAGAAGCAAAACATGGACCTCAATTTTCTCCCAGCCAGGCTCACCCCCCAGAAATTCTAGGAGCTCGCTTCCAGGGTGAACCTTTCACTTCCTCTTGCTATGTCTCACAATTTCAGTAAAATAACCAAAACTATCCTACTCGCCTTTCTCATGTTGGTAACCTGATGCCTTTCCAGTTCTGCCAATTAGATATGGCTCCAGCATAGAATCATCACCGTGCATGTCAAGACCATGATAAGATCGAGTTGCAAAATAATCTGCCCCGGATCGCACTGTGCCCTTGGTGAGAGAATTAGAACTTCTGTCCTGCAATTTTAGAGCCTTCTCTGTTGCATTTGCCAAAGCTAGAACTCCTTCATTTTCTTCTTCTTTTTTCTCTGTTTGTGCAACAATTCAAATATTTTGTTAAATCACTACAGCATGTAAGATGTGGAATGAATGCATCAATGGAATTCTCAAGAATGGTCCATAATTTGATAAAAGAGAACCCAAGACTCACAAATATGAGAAAATAATAGATGATGAATCACCAATTCATCTAGTGCATTTTTCACTTTGCTTTCCATCACTATACCACCATTAATAATAATGAACATTTACTATTTCATCGGGAAAAAAAAAAACTAATGCTTAAACAATGAAGAGTAATAAATTCCAACATGCTTTTCATCCACGATAGGGTAGAATACGAGGATAGAATTATGGTATTATCCTCATGGCCTAGTCCCTTTTCTATCATTAACAGAAGTAAATAACAACAGCTTAGACAATCATGCATTATTTCCAAGTTTTATCATTCAAAGGTACAACTCCAATAAATCCACATGCAACAACTGGAAGCAGGTAAAACTACCTTGCAAATCAAAATCTTCAATATATCTGCCTTGCACAAAAGAAAACCGTGCTTCTTCAGAATAACTCTTCACTTCCACTGGAGATGAAGTAATCAAATCCCTGAATTCCATCACATATGCCCCTGTCCATTCACTTCCTCTGCAAAATGCAATTCTGATAAATGAGGATTTGAAAGTGAATGAATACCCAGAATTCCCGGGATGATGAATTCTATATGTAAACATAAATTTTGGAATGCAATTAATCTCTCCAAATCCCCTCCATCCACCTTACAATGCCAACTCAAAAGTCAAATCACGGTCTATATGTTGCTCTGATGTGGCATCGCTCTGTTTTTAAGGGGGGAGAGAATAAAATGGAAGAGATAGAGGTTTATTCCAGTGAAGAGGATTAATGAACTGCTGGACCTATTGCCGCTGCTTTAGTAAGTATGATGGATAACCTGCTTAGCCTACTCTTCTAACTAGATGGCTTCTAACTAGATGGCAGAAGCACCTGCTATTAGACTTTCCCTTGGGTTTCAAAGGAGGAAAAAAAATTGGAACCGCATAACTTAACCTATTAATAATGAGGCGGAACAGAACAAAAGGAAAAGAGGAGATCGATGAGATTTACAAAACAGAAGTTGGATTAAGCATTTTGCTAGGAAGTCAATTTTTAGCTCGCAGGTGTAACAAATTCAAACCTGTTGAAAGCTAGCATGGCCTCAAATGGAGTAATAACTGGAGCATAGAAGTCTTTGCTATCCAATAGAGCAGTTTGGGCACAGGAGACATAGATAAAAACATCACACTGCCACAAACAGAATATTGTCATTATGCAACTCAAAATTCTAACATCCATAACTAATAGTAGACAATCTTCCGAGTCAGATAATTGGGTTTACTTCAGGGAAGTTGGCAAGCTTTGCAGGATTTGGCCTTCCCATGACAAGAGTATAGACCTTTTTCCCTGCACCAGTAATCAGGTCTTTCATCTGATGGATCATATTGAGGTAACCAGCTGCACCAAATGGAAGCACATTGGACAACTGATTGTCTATACTACATTAAGAATAGAACACTAGTAATACATTATCTATAAGCATACAGCATGTATTAGTCCCAAAGAAGTAAGAAGAAACTTTGTAGTATTCCAGATATCATGTAAAAAATGGTCTTGTTGTCTTAAAGCAAAAGCTAAAATGAACAGATCTTATTAGTTATTAAATGTTCATTCTCCTAGGAATATTAGAATTCAACTTCAAAACAATTTTTAGAATGAACTCAAAGGAATAACCATATACAAGCAGGATATCCCATAGTCATTCAAAGTCAAACCCAGGAATAATTTCCAGATTCTGGTAAGATTTCCCATCAATGGGCGTTTATTATTCTAAGACAAACTCTAGGAACTAATGTCAAAGAAAGACCAATAGATAAGAACTAGAATAGTGAAAAAAGTGCAGATCACCGGAGTTTGACTACATGCACATCTAAGCGTGGCGTATGTATATATACATATATACGTTGCACATATGCACACAAAGACATAAAAGGGGATAAAATTAAGAATCCAGTTCTCAGCAGGTAAAAGAAACGTCTTGAAAGAAGAGTGCAGAACATGAACATGCTCAGGATTCAGGAATAAATGGGAGTGCATTTCAGAACTGCACAGGAGCCATAGTTCCAGACTGGTATAAAAGTGAAAGTTAAATGGTAAAATAATGAAATGCTGGAAAGATGACCCCCCAGGAATGCAAAACCACAGATGTAACTATAAATACAAAATTAGATAAAATCACCAGAAATGACATACCTACTCCGAGAGTTCCCACCAAAATCCCAACAATGTTAGCATCTTTTGCCTTCTCCACTAGGTAATATCTGCATGTAATATCACTAACACAATGAATCAAGCAACAGAGCTACATGACATGAATACAGAAAATTAGGACGAAAAAATTCAGAGAAGAAGACAAAGGGAGAACAAAACTTTTATCTCATAAATAATACCTACGCTTCAGAATCCTTCTCTGTTGAGATAAATCTGTTCCCAAGAAATTTCCATTGGCATCATATCTGACTAAAACCACCGCCACCAAATCAAATTCAGCATTTGTTTAAGAAGATAAAAGAAAATAAATACAGCTGGCATATTTTAATATTGGATAGTACCCAAATATGCGGATGCTTAACTGAAAATGTTTCACATTCTGAGCAATTAAGCAAAAAATTTTAAGGACTTAGGATATCAACTGACAGGCCAGAGCAATCAAATCAAAATATTTTGAGGTTCTCACAACCATACTAGCAAATAAGGTCAATGAGAAAAATACATGCAAAAGCATAGCTTGAGTTTAAAAGGAAAAACACCATATCAATATTATCAGAAGATAAACAGGAATGGAGCTAACATGGCTTATAAATAAAGGCAGTTAAGCAACCAGAAACTGAAAATTTTCTAGGTTGTGGGGAAGAATTGTAAACACAAAACATACACACAGAAGCACAGTAATACAAACAACAATATCTCCACCACCATCAGAATGCAGACACCTGAATTTTGGTAAAGCAACAAATGCAAGTTATTCATTAAGCAAACACACACATGTGAATATCCAAAAAACAATTCACAGCAAGTTTAATGCAAACATGGCAACAACTTCTACCTATTTCGCATCCATTGAATGTGAGTACAACATTTGCAAATGCTGAATTGTCCGAACCAATCCATAAAAGCAAGTAGTCCTCCATTTTTTGTCCACTAGGTAATTCCCAGCTCAAGCCTCCAATGGTGTGTCTAGAACAAGCTGCCACACCAAGTTCATCGCTAACCTCACCATCACCAACTGACCTGGGAAGCCCACCAGAATCTTTATGGCAATCGGGAGGATTTATTAATGGACACATAACTTCCGCAAAATGAAATACAGTCTTGGTTTTGGACCCAGATAGTGTGGATGCTGCTGCTACAAGTCCCTCTCTGATATATGGAATTGCATGTGCATATTCCAGTCCAAAAAGCACCTATATCCAAAAATAAGTAATTGCACAATTGTGCTTGCTGGAAGTAAGCTATGCCAGAACAATCAATTCTTTAAACTTCAAAACACGCATTTATCATAAGATCCTATCATCCAATGTCATAGTTGCCATGAATAAACATAGCAACATTATGTTGTACCAACAAAAGTCTTTGTTACATGGATAGTATATCTCAAATAAAGGTGTCTTTTATACCTTCAGAATTATAAGACCCCCAAATTATTAGCAGACAAGAAAATCAGTACCTCCATGTTTGATTTTTTTTTTTCTTTTAGGCTCAAGGGTAATCAATGCCTAATATAGCTACAGGCACACACTAGCCAGCTAGTAGAGTTAGTAAGGGATTCTACCAACAAGACTCAATCTATCTCCTTCACTGCGGATGGAGAAATTTACAAGCAAAAAGGAATTTAAAGCACCAACTCAACTTGATCATCACAATTTTGACCTTAACAGCTACAGAGAAGCCACTAAGATTTTCTAGACTGTGATGGACAAGCAAGCAAATTATGAACCACCCTACATGCTCATCATAAGTTCAACTACAACAACATTGCTCAAATTACGATAAAGTAGTACCACATTGCCATGTGGATCGCTTAAAAAAATTCATACATTGCAACATTATATCATACCAGAAAGGGCTTGCTGTTATTTGAGGCATAATTCGATAGACTTGCAGCACAACTTGATACATCAATCATAGCTTTTCCAAAAACAAAGAAAGCGGGAAGGGTCGATGTCCTGCCAAAATCAAACACACAAAAACATAAAAAAAAAAAAAAAAAGAACAAACAAGCTGAAATGTAAGAAATGAAGATAAAAAGTAGTACTCACGGGCTAAGGCAAGTGTGTCCGTAATGAATAACACAATCAGCATTGATACGCGAAGCTCCTACTTCATCAACACAACAACTTCCATACGTTGAATCCGCCATTACAAACAAACTAACCCCAATTTGTTCTTTCAGTCTCCCAATTTTCTCCCTCAAAACTCTCACCACTTTAGTACAATCCTTCAGTAACTCATCTGGAAACTATTTTTTTAAAATAATAATATATAATTAGCAGAGAAAAGAGAGGTTTTAGCCATGTAATTAATTATTATTAATTACCTGTAAAGCGACTCTGGTGAAGTTTCTGCTGTGAATGAAATCCACTGTCCGGTCAATTTCGTAAATTTCCATCAAATCCATGCCTAAACTTGAAGTACAAAGCCTTCTCTTTCTGCTGTCTGCACTGGAGAAGGAGGAGGACTGGAAGAAGCGTGCACAAACATTAAACAAACAGACTTTAACACTAACATAGATAGGAGTGTAAGAAAAATAATGGTCCTAATGGGCCAGGAAATCCGGCCCATTAAAGTTAAACCGCCTTAATCGCCAAAATAAAAGAGCCCAAAGGCCCCAAACCATATAGGTACGTTTTTCTTTTATCCTCTCTAATTCCTCTATTCTATCTTCAGAAAGAAAGAAAAGACAAAGGTAAATACAACAGTGACAAAAATCGCCGGAAAGTTCTACGGCTTTCAAAATCACCGGTGAGTTATACGGATTTAAATTGAGCTTTTTTGGTTGCAAAAAATCGATTGAAATGGAGATTCTCAATTTCTATTGTTTATACTTTCTGTTATTATTTGTTGATGATATATTTTTTTAAGTTTTTATTGGGAAAGGTCATTTTTCCAGTCTCTCTCTCTTTCTCTAAAGAAATTTGTTTTTCCTGTTGCGGAAATGAATTAAAATATGTTTGTTAGTAATCTTTCAGGGTAAAATTTAGGTTCTTAGAAAGAATACTGAACTGTATCTTAATGTATGCGGGTAACTGTATACGCCGCAGCAGCACAGGTATTGTGTTTGTCTTCACCGGATTCTTGCTCATACTTGTTGTGGTTATAATATCCTGACTTTTCTGCAACCAAATGCAAGGACATGTGATCATAATTTGAGTACTTTTTGAAAAAAGACTGTAACAAATGGAAGATAGATGGTGCTGGTTCTTCTATGAAGTCTTTGAAATTTTATCAATTTAAGCTATTCTTTAGTGACGCTTCAAGTTTGAAATTTTAGGTATTTTTTTTGGGAGATTTAATGCATCCCCAAAGAGAGGGTTGAAAGATTGGTCTAGATGGCGAGCTGCTTTCAGACAAATGTTCACCGTCCTTCTCTCTTTATTCCAAAAGTTTCGCAATCAAGGTGTCAAAATGATGCACCGTTGTGTGTTTTACCATTGCCCCGTGTTAATGGTTCTTCTATGAAGTCTTTGAAATATCCTCCAAATGGTTTGATGCAACAACAATTTGCCACTTTATTGAAGCACCAAAAAAGTGAGCCTGTGGTGAAGTACCGGAATGGCTCAGCTGTTTGCTTGCTTGGTGGCGAAGATAAGTCCGAAAAAGACAACCAGGTACCAGGCCTCTTATTTAAGTTTTTGTTTGGTGTGCGTGGTTGCTTACATATTTTTTTCAGTGATATTTCTGAGATTTTAATTTTGTAGTAGGTGTGTTATGCTTTCCAAAGGGATCCCTGACATAGTTGTTCTTGACCATATAATAATTTGATTGAATGTTGTGGGATATTGATGGTTACACGGTGCCCTTTTTTAGTGTGTGTGTGTGATAGTGAAGGGCATTAAACCAATGTGTGAGTGTCTGCTTCTTCTGCTAACCTTGGCAAAATATTCTTGTTTTCTCACTTTTCTTCCTTGTCATCAATGTGACTTCTTTTCCTGCTGTTTGCATGAGTGGAATCTTATTTATATGCTTGTTTGTTTGTTTGTTCTATAAATTTATGCAATAGTGAAGGGCATAAACCGAATGCTGTATTTGGGCCTTGAAAATTGTTTTGTATGAGAGGGAGGGAGGGATTTGATGTCTATGAGAGCACTGTACTTGTGAGTCATTTCTGTAAGCCTTGGTCATGATTAAGGAACACTGTATATGTTTGACTGAACTTCTTAATTGTAGGGACTTGCGTGGAATCCACTTGAAAAAGCTATGGGAAGTTTCAAGGGACAATCAATAGAAGATATGCTACGCCAGCAGATTGAAAAACAAGAATTTTATGATGGAGGCAGCGAAAAAAATCCACCAAGTGGTGGTGGGGGTGGGGGTGGGGGTGGGGGTGGGGGTGGTTCTGGAGAATCTGAGGATGAAGGTCTTGTTGGAATCATTGATGAAACCATGCAAGTGATATTAGCTACTATTGGCTTTATCTTTCTGGTAATAATATCTTTCTTTTCCTCTGCTTTGGTGCATATGGTCGCTCAAGGCATTGTTTTTTTTCAACTCAATGTTTCAATTTGCAAGTTTTTGAGCATATTTATCTCTTATGGAATAGAGAGTTGCCATAAAAGGATATTGAAATAGACTAACATCATTTCAGCTAGTTACTAGCCCAAAAGTGAACTAATAGTATTTATTTACTAGCTACTGATTCTCGGCTGTTTGCTGCTTTTGTGTGTCTGTGTAAAACAAAAGTGATTGGCAGTAGTGTTATTTCTAATGCAGCGAGGAATGGAGGTTTTTCTACCTGGAAAACCTTCATTCTTTGTTTCTAAATGATCACTGAAAATCTCCCCTGCTTGAAAATGCAACCTAGTCTCTTTTTGTTTTTATTGGAAGACATTTTTATATATTTTTAATTCCAAAAATATTTGCCTCTGTTGGCTTGTGTGTGCAGCTATGTTTTTCTTTTACTCTTGCAAGCCACAGCCCTATGATAAATCTCTATTCCTTCGAAGTTTTTCATGTTTTATATTACATTGTATCACCTGAAATGGTTTGAAGCATGGTCGCTTCAGTTGTCTACTAGAAATACTTGTGTTGCACCGCATTTAACTTTTTTAGCCCAATTACTGCAGTATGTCTACATTATCAGTGGCGAGGAGCTGACTCGACTAGGGAAAGATTATCTCAAGTTTCTCTTTGGAAAAGGCAAAAGTGTTCGTTTGAAGAGAGCCATGAACAAGTGGAAAAGATTCTTCCAGTCGTGGAATGAGATGAAGGAAAAAGATCCATTTTGGTTGGAAAAGGAGATTATCAACACCCGGACATGGTTTGACAGCCCAGAAAAATACAAGGAGATCTTCAGGTCTGTTTGATCCTCTAATGGCAACAGTAATCTAAGCCCTGCTGGTATCAATTTTCTGGTCCGTACTTGGCATTATTGGTTCTACATTGGAGCTAGCAAGACGTTCCAGATCCCATGACGTAAAAGACCATTGATGTAAGCCACAAGGGGCTTGATGCCAGATTGTGGGTTAGTAGCTTTCAGTTTTGTATAAGATTTGAAATATGAGATCAGGGGAACACTAAATTACTGGAACTGTTAATTGATTTTGAATGAAGCGAATGACTTTGTAGTCCTTGAGTTGCAGTGTGACCTTTCCTTTTGATATTTGAGTTTTATCATCCAAGACCATAGAGTAGATAAAAGCATCCTTTTCTAGGTCATGCATGCTCAAGCTAGCGACTTGGGTAGATTATCTGCTGGGATCTAAACTCCGATCATAATAGTAAGATATGTTGTCTCCTAATTACTGCCAACTAGAGTCCAACACGTCTTCAGCAACAAAATGGACGTAGACGTTCTTTATCCCAAATCCAACCCCTCCCCTTCAATATACTGCTATTTGCTAACAACTCACCCCAATCCTTATGTTGAAACCTTCAAAAATATTTTTTTTTATACGACACGAAAAGTATAATATAAATTTTATAAAAAATATAATATAAATTATAAAAAAATATAATATAAACTTGGATTATAAATTCAAATCATAAAATTATAAGTAATTTTTTTAACCGATTATATATTAATAATTATAGTTAAGAAATTAAATTACATTAAAATCTGATAAAATAAGTTAACAATATTATAATCAATGAATAATCTAAATAAAATAAGAGAGATATTATGAATCAATAAATTAATGACATGAAGAAATAAAAAGTCTTAGAACAAAACTTCTCAATACAGAAAAATCACTGAAAGGTAGAAAGCACACATAAAACTTATGACAACCTGGTAGTTCCCATCATAATAAGTCTTGATAGACCTCTTTTAGGTTGCAAGCTAATGAGTTTAAATTAGTAATTAACTAATATAAATTCAATAATGAAATAAACCTCCAACTAATGTCTAATGCGCTAGAAAAAATTCAAATTAAAAATAATTATTTTTTAAAAAATAGAATAATAAAAAAAAATCTTCATATTAAAATTCCTCCATGTAGCTTGAATCTTTAATTTTTGAATATTCTTGGTAGATTTGAGTCCTGATTTCAAACATGTCGTTCTATCTCGTTTGAATAAATTATTGGGCCTACGATATATAGTTGGAAAGTTTTAAATGTCTAGTTTCTATCCCAACTTTAATCGAAACAAAATTTCACCAGTAACTCTAGATATGTCCCAAATAGTACACAAAGATCTTATTTGACATATTTAATAATATTAGTTTACTAACTTTGACCATCTAAAATATTATTTTTCTAACTCCATTTGACCTGAAAATTTACCACAATATATTTTCATGTATCTAATATTTCCCTGTAAAATTTTAGTTTTATCCAATATATAGTTTGAAAGATATGTTCAATCTCGCAAAACTAGTCAACAGATATTTTAAGGCAAAAGAAGGACCTGACTTGGTTCATATCACAAATTTAGTAAACTCGTAAAATCAGATCGAGTTTACCGATTTTGCACGAGTTAAGTCTGATTTTACTAGTTTTTAGTTTTTAGTTCGATTTAGCATGTTAGATACATGTTGACTCGTAAAATCGTAATTAAATCGTGATTTTAACAACCTTAGTTGAAACATTATTATACATTATTATAACTATAACTAAATATACTAACAGCGTGTTTTGAACTGTGTCAAACACTGTTCAAGCACTCACAAAGAACCATGGAATGAAGTATTGTTATTGTAATTTTTTTCACTTTGGTCCCTTAACTTTTTTTATTAGGTCCTCTTGTTGTAAAATTAGCACCCAATTGCATCAATTATATTGGCTAAAAACAAAATTGAAAGACAAGGGATCAACTTAGAAAAGGCGTCGAAAATGAGTTATGTTTAAGTCGGCGTAAAAATTACACTTCTAATTTATAAAATTAGACCTCTTTGGTCCCTTATGTTTCTAAATTCAATTTTGATACACAACCTCATTTTTATTGTTTTTAAGTTCCTGGTTTTTTAAAGAGAAATTTTCACCAGATTCTGGCATAGGGAGAGAAAGTCATCATTTTTGCATATTTCAACCATCAAATTAGTTGATATTTGTGTCCACAGGTTTCATTTGATAAAAGAAGTTGAGTGGTGGCTGTCTCAAACCTCGATATTACCTAAAAAATAGATCAAGGTCGAGGAAGAAAAAACTAACCCGATTTGATTTCATGTTTTGAGGTCGTGTTTGGAGTTTTTTAGATTGATAAATTGATTTCTAAGTGTTGTGATAGTGTTTATAAGGTGTTTTATGGTTAAAATGAGTTGAAAAAAAAAAGAATTTTAAGCAAAAATATCTCTGCCCTGATTTTTCCGACCACCATTGTGCTAGTCGGATTTTGGGCAAATAGGCGACAAGTCGCCTGATTTATTTATTTCATAAAAATGTCGTCTACCCCTTTAAAATATTAAAAATTATATAGGGCCTCAGCGTGCGGGCCCGAGCCACCAGGCCCAAGCCCCAAGCCTTTTTTTTTCATATGCCCAGACACACTAGGCCGTTAGTCCGTGCACCTAGGCTTTTATGGGTTTTGTTTTTGCAATTCATTTGAGTCTATATTTAGGTGCAACATAAATTTATTAAAAAAATATTATTAGACCTCGTTGAGCCTTTAGCATGAATTGATGATTCAACGGGTCGTGACACAACATGTAGGACTTTTTTTTATGAATTCTCCCCTGAATTAAAAATAAAATAAAATTAACCATTTCTTATCATTGATTTTGTTTTTCAACTTCAAATTAATAAAACAATAATTTTATCATTTTTTATAACTTAGCTTAAAAACACTATGCTCGATTGGGATCATATTTTGACCTAAGTTCTATTTTTTATTATTATTAAAGCTAACTAAGATCAATATAATATGATATATTTTTAACGTTTTAACTTCAATTCTTTCATAACTCTTTTATATGCTTCTAGATTTAGTCTGATTTGTGATCAATTAAGACTCAATAAAGGTCCATCTGAGAAGAGAATGAGGGAAGGAAAAAGAAAGATAAATTATCTAGTTAGGTTAACTCATTATGGTCATGTTCATTATCCAAGTTGTAAATTTCATGTGTTAACCCGGGTCGATACAATTTGTTTTTATTTTTTCATTTCACTCCCTCATTTTTTTCTTGTTTAATCCTTTGGCAATTCTTTATTTTCACGTTTAAGCTAGAATTAAACAAGACTAGAATGACATATAAGTTTTTAAAAAAAAAAAATCAGATCACCATTTTAGTTAAGCAATCAGTTTGCTATTTGTTTCCTTAGTCAAACAAGTCACACCAACTTTTTTTCATTTTATTAGTGTTTATGATGGTCAATTAATTTATTTGATATACTAATCGAGTTTTTAATCATCATTTTAAATATTTCATTGTATATAGGAAAAATAACACCGTTTATATTTTTTATCCGATTCGCAGCAAAATGTGAACCCAAAGCCTAGTAATATCCTAAAACCCCTCGACATTTCATGTTAGCAGTGAACAATGAAATGTCAATGCATTTTACATTATAGTCCTAAAAAATAAAAAAAATTATGAGTTTGCTTTGTTGACTTGGGTGGTTTTTTTATGTTTTTTTTCATCCTTCAACATTGAGCTGATTGTGAATTGAGCCTCAAAATTTATTTCGATGTATTTTTTTTGGAGTTATCTCAATTTCATAACCTAGGTTTAGAAAGTTAATCTAAATCAACTCAGCTTATTTTTTAATTTAAATTAGTTTTCAATTTCATACTTTAACATTGAATTGATTAAAAATTGCAGTTAATAATTTATTTTTTAATGTTTTTTCTATAAAATTATCAGGGTTTCATAACTTGAATAATAAAATTAGTAAATTAACCTGAATTAATCCAATCGATTTAATATATTATCATTTCAACAGTGAAGCTCACAGAAAAATTGCTATGAATAACAGCACATACATTCTGCCAAATTGGTGAAATTCGAACACATCTTTTGCTTGCCAACTGATTGCTTTCTCTGCCCTCTACAGGTTGCACCATTCAAAGGATTACGGAGAGTAACATTTATAAACAGTGCCCCTAAGTCCTCTTCTGGAAAGATTTAAAGAGGAGAAATGATTGAAAGGGTTCGATCCAAGAAGTAAGATACCAAGATGAAACACTCCCGCATTCCATTGTTGCCACTTTCCTGTGGCTGCTGCAGTTAGTGTTGTTGGGCCTTTAAAAATGGGGCTTGTTGCCTCTTTTCTGTGGCTACTGCAGCTATTGTTGTTGGGCCTTTAAATATGGGGCTTTCGCTCCTTTCTTTTTCACACGTTGCTTATTGCAGGTGGTCTAAACCATCTTCAATAAATGACTGAAAGTTGCTATGAAAACTCATGAATCTTCAGGATCAGAAATGAACTGGCAAGTTGGGATCAAATGATTGTGACCAAGTCACACATGCTAATGCTCTAAAATTTAGAGCTTGTTGCTTGCGTTTTATCTTAAAAATTGCTGTGTTCGGGGTATCGAGTAGGGAGGTCTTTTTGTTGCACAATCATGCAAAAGCAAACTGGCAAATTATGAGCTTAGAGAAAAGAGACAGGGTTTTGGGAATGTCAAGTTTCCTTTCCATGGTACTGAGTGCTCTGAATGCTGGTGGCATAAAATATCCCAGAATTATGTTATCTCAGCCATGCTCCAGTGAGGTTAATTATATTGCTTAGGAAGAAATCTCTTCAACCTTGAGAGCTGAAATCTGTTTGATATTCTCGACGAATATAAACTGAATGAAACTTGAGTTGGAGAGCCCTTAGTCCTCTTCATCATCCGCTTAAAAACTCTCTTTTTCTAGACCATACATTTTCAAGATAAATAAAACAAGAAAATATTCAAAATAAAAATAAAAAACCAGGCATGATAATTGATTTTGTGCGAGGGAAGCATATATCTTTGACTTGAAAACGGCTTGCTAGTACACTGGCCTTGCTTTTAGCAGGCACACATTATGCTCTGACATTGAGCATAACCTCGGCTTCCCTACAATCTACCAGCATTCTCAGCAGCAGCGAGCCAGCAGCAGAAGGTGAAGAGAAGAGTCCGAAAATTCATTCATTAAACATGCTAGAGAGGGCCCGTTAGAAAAGCTAAAGTTTCGTCACATTTCTCGGACTTTGCTCCTTTAGTAATTTTTTTTCCGCTTTGCCAATTGCATGCTTACAGCTTAAAATGCCTACTGGACTGACTCGCCTCTCTGCTTTTATTTTTTGTCCTTCTGCCTTTATTTTGTCCTCCCCATTCTTTTTGACTCCACCTCAATAAGTAGTTCCTTTTCCTCCTACTCCTAAGAAGCTTTCTTGTAGCCATTACATTTGAGAGTACTTTACTTGATACAGCAGAGTAGAAGGATGCCTTGTGAAGATGCTACAAAACATCCTCGAATGTTTATTTTAATGATGGAGGGTTTGAATGGCTAAAGAATGGAGCTCGATGGCCAATTGTGCACCGAATTCGTGCAAGAACCTAAACCCAAAATGACAACCTTACATTTCAAAAAAGCAACGGAAGAGGAAAACATTGAGGATTTAGACACATTATGCTATTAACTGCTATAGCGTCTTTGTTATTTTACCCTTCTTAAAAAAATAATGTTAGGGTGTTTATATCTTTTTATATGGACAATTGATCATTATTAAATTAATTAGGGGTATGATTGTTATTTTTATTTTTTAAACACGTTGAAATTATTAATTTATTTTTAAAAGCAAAATTCTTGAAAATAT
>Ga0325414_1004567_pt1 | contig 14521 bp, 9 predicted proteins | sample PopdelMetagenome_8_FD_206183 | JGI IMG/M metagenome (GOLD analysis project Ga0325414, IMG submission 206183) | Populus deltoides microbial communities from Bellville, Georgia, United States - Leaf-PdKOR-R3 | ecosystem: Host-associated > Plants > Phyllosphere > Phylloplane/Leaf | place: USA...
AGACTAGTGACATTGTTCACTGCCATTGATAAACCAAATTGTCTGTTAGATATTTCACGGTATTGAGACTTGTTTTTAGGATAACCATGCAACTTATAATAGAGGAATTTTCAATGACCGTCACAGTTACAATAGTTGCATTTTATATAACCACATCCTCTTCCCTTATTATTAGAACAATGAGAGAAAGGATGAGGAACTATCAAGGCAGCAGATTCAGTTGGAACACTAAAAATACAAAGGAGGCGTTGCTTCTCCTCTCGATATAAAATCGAATAAACTTTGGTAACAGGATGATAAAGGATCCATAACCAAAATCTGGCTATAAAGTAAAGCATAAGAATCATGTAACCCTATCAAAAACTAAAAAACTCATTCAATGCCTTACATATGGGTTAATTCTTTTAGGACACCACAAGTGCATTTTGATGTGGGATTAAGCATGGCAAGTTCATTCAAGACCTTTAAGTGTGGTAAAATATGTAGATATGGTCATAAAGCCTTGAATGAGAGTAGCAATGTCACACTTCAATTTGAAAATTATAAGATTGTTGCTTTAAGAGAAACGATCCTCAAGATCGAGTCATTCATCACGGAGACAGTCATGATAAATCAGACTATTAACAATGGATTTATCAATTGGAGTTGAGAATCCATGACAAGACTATATCACTATAATATTCTCATAGTTGAATTTCTGTTATGGAGTATGTTGGTTTGGAGAGGGTACCATTAACAAAACTCAATTTGTTTGTCATTCAATGTCATTTTCATGACTCGCTTTCAGGTAGGATAATTGTCACCATTAAAAAGGATGGAGACTAGGATGACACCTGGGTGATCAGTGGAATGGAGGAAATAAAAAAAAGATATATCCGAAATTGATGAAGATGTTAAAAAGGGGGCTTCATGAGATGGATATTGGACATGGCTACAAAAAGAAAAAAGTAAACGTATATAGAAAAGTCAGTTCTGATACCATGTAAAATAGAATATTTTTGTGGTTACAATAAGTATATAATACATGAGGAAATGAAACAAGATTGTAAAAATAAAGCCTAAATATATGTTTCTAATTATTGTACAATGATTTATATATATGGCTCTAATAATTTATTTATAGTATTTTTATTTGTTGGTAATATATAAAACATAATAGTCAGCATATTATATATTTATTAAGACTATTATCGCAGCCATAAATGTGTGTATTTGAGGATTGTTATGAAACTGTTTATGTGGGTGAATGTAGGCTACTATGACAACTATATCTTAAATAATACATGAGTATTTTTTAAATTGCATAATATTTACCAAAAATAATGTAATAATATTTGTTGAATATTTGGTCATATTGTATTATACTAATCATAGTCTTTTGGTAATTAATATGTTTTTTATTTGTTGCATTTAAATTTATTATTTTATATAATGTGTTCCATTTATGGTATTTTTATCTCTTTTGGGTAAAATTTTATTATGGTGATCATATATATATATATATATTGTCTCTTTACTTATTAAGCAGTTAACATGCATTAAAAAAACATGCAATTTTCAACAATTAATTTTTTTTATTGGATTATGTTTTTTAGTGCTCTTACTTAATGAAATTTTCATATATTTAACACACAGTTTTTTGACAACTGATATTTGTTTGAATTTAAATTTATTATTTTATATTTTTATGCACTATTTATTTATAATATTTTTATTTGTTGCTGACAATATATAAAACATGATAGTCAGCATATTATATATTCATTAAGACCTATTACGCATATTAAATAAAATGGATTCATCATGGTCTGGTCCGTAATCTACATGGCATTCCAATATTCTAATTAAATATTTTATTAATTTCAACTGAAATTGCTTTTGTTTTATTTCGTACATGCCTTCATAGATGTGGGTTCAAATGCTAAGAAATGAAGCCCAAATTGTGGGCCAGGCCTAAAATAGCATGACCTTAGCCCATTTCAAAAATCACATGGGCCCAAACTCAACTAAGTTTAGATTTCAAAAATCACATTTATCTTTGCCCAGACGAAAAACATTGAAAATGACAAATTATTAGGTGAATCTAGTTCATCATCTACCATGTACCAATTAATAAAACTTTTATAAATCATTATTTTTTTTCTAAATCATCAATTTAATGAATGATATTAAAAAATCTAAATCTTTCCATAGTAAAATAATGCATCAATCACAAAATGATGTAAAAGAATTTAATATTGATATGTAAAAATTTTATTGGTTTGATCCAAGATGTGAGGTGGTGAATTAAATTCACCTACTAATTTCTTATATTGAAAATCCATTGCACCCATTTTAAAATATATAGGATAATTGAAAAAACATTTGCATAATTATTTCAAGTGACTAGCTGGTGTCATTTCTGATTTTGCATAGCAGGCCAAATTTATTTTTTTTTTTAATTAAAACCTAAATTTGATGAGTAAAATTATTTATATAAAAAAACATTTCTAACACAAATTTATCATTAAAAAATAATATTAAAAAAAAATCTCAAACAAGCAAGGATCCAAACCTCCAACAAAAGAGAAGGAAGGCTCCAACAAAGAGGAGACATAAATTAGACAATAATCTAGATATGTTAACAAATATATATATAAAAAAAAAGGTATTTGTTTCCGTGGCTAGACTGTGCTTTTTAAAATTTTAAAATTTTTTTAGTTTTAAATTAATTTTTTTATATATATTTTAGATTGTTTTGATGTACTAATATTAAAAATAAAAAAATTATTTTAATATATTTTTGAACAAAAAATATTTAAAAAATATCTTTACTATAATTTTTTTAGATATGATTTTTATTAAAATAAAATGAAAGAATAAAAAAAGACAGGGAAGGAAAAGAAAGTAAAAGAAGTTGGTAATACCGAGTTAGGATGCTTAATTCGCATTCAATGGACATATATAATATGAAAATAAATAAATAAATAATATAGAGTTGAGGATGGACACCTATCTAGTTTTTAAATATAATTCAAATTCAATTATCAAATTTTCAAATTAACAGTGAAGTCACCCAATGATCTAACAAATATCTGAAAATCTAAATTAAAAAATTAGTGTTAATGAACACCTCGCACGTATCATGCAATGAAACCTAATTATCATATTCATATAATAAGATTAAAAAGGTGTTAGTAATTGTTTTTTAAAATATTTTTTGTTTAAAAATAAGTTAAAATAATATTTTTTATTTTTAAAAAAATTATTCTTGGTATCAGTATATTAAAATAATATAAAAACATTAAAAATTAAATTAAAAAAAATAAAATCAAAATTAAATATAAATTGGAATAGAATATGAACCCGCGATTAGGAACGCGCCTCAAAATTCAATTTTATTTTTAAAAAAAATATTTTTTTTATATTTTCAGGTCGTTTTGATATATTAATCTAAAAAAATATAAAAAAATAAAAAATATATCATTTTAATATATTTTTAAATATAAAATATTTTAATATATAACTACTTTTATAATCTCAGACAGACCCGAAAAATTAAAGTTCCAGGGGGTGAGATCAGCTTAATCAAACAGAAATCATCCTTGAAATTAACGCATTCATGCAAAACATATTCGAACCTTGAACTATATCTCCATGTGTCGGTCGTTTTCTGTGGCTACTGTTCCACAATAGCGACATCAATAATTTTGTCAATGGCAGCACAAGCTAAACAGCATGTTATGCTGTCTTCTGACTTCTGTAGAGTGTCTTTGGCTCCCATGCAACTCAAGACAGAATTAATTATGCTGTCTTCCATTGTGCAAGTTTACTAGTTTCTTTTCTTGTACAGGATTTTTGCTACCTAGAACATATAGGTGGGAACATATAGGTGGTGCCTAGAAACAAAAAGGAAGCACACGGGTCAATTTCAGTGATGATTCTAAGGTATCATAGGAACTGTGTACTGGGTTACTGAAAATTATACATGTACGAACAAAATTATGAAACAAAATTACTTGGATAATTTTTAGAATTTTATTGGATATATTTAGAAATTTTTTATTTGTAAATTTGATTTTTTTTTATTTTAAATGATTTTTTAAAGACTGTGTTGTTGCAAACAACAAAATGTCTAATTGTTCAGCCTCCAACGGTAATTCACATGAACCATCGATGAGAAATCTTCAAAATTCTTATTTAAGATAAATGGATTCTTATGTTTAGAGTGTTAACTATAATTATATGTTTTTATAATTTTTTTGTCTAACATACAACAATTAGAAAAGTGCATCGATTAATTTAATCATTGTATTAATTATATTATATTATATTATAGTTCTTAATTTTAAAAATATATTTTAATCAAGTCATACTTAATTAAATCATCCCAATTTAATTTCTGACTAATGGTTCTTAATGTGTGTAACTCATTAAGTTCCTAATATGTTGGCCCAAATACAAATATAAATTATAATTAAATAGGATTAAATAATTTAACTTATTATCAATTAAGCAATTGATTAATTTATATTTAAAGATCAAGTGCATCGTTTAGGAACGTGTCATGATTCCCTAGATATTAAAAAAGTCATTAGTGGTTTGATTAACCTTTCGGTGATTGATTTCTCAATGTAATTAATATTCTTTCATCAATAATATTCCGATTTAACATTAAGGTATGAAATATATTTGTTATGTTAAATCATGTTTGTTCTTTACATAATAGTCATTGATCGTTTGAATAAGATTTGAAACTCTTTTCAAATCTCATTCCACCTTAATCAAGGATTTCTCAGTCAATACTATTTGAAAACAAATGTAATATTTTTTCTAATTCACATAGGGTGATGAATCCTCTCTTAATTACTCAATTGTCTTCATATAGTTCATACTATACTCAATCCCTGCCCTTTTATTACCTCGATTAATATAATATATAACAGGATTAAAGTATAACATTTTCTATATAAGATAACTTAGTGATATGAAGTTTAAGAATCACTTACACAACCGTCACATGAGCCTTTCCATAGACATAAGTGATCTCTCCATATAGAATTCTCGTAGGGGTCAGTTCAGTGTATATGTTTCATGACAAGAACCTATATATTAGTTTTAGATATCCTTTATATCTCAGCTTGTGAGAACAATTGTTTCCTTTCATAAAATAAAAAAATAATGTGTACAAGTCTTTACGACTCAAATGAATATTCAGTATTTAACAGATTGTCAACTAGGAACATTTTAGGAACAATAATTTAATGCAATAAAAATTCTATAATTATAACAACTTTATAATTTTCTTTGGAAATTATTTTTGTCTTATAAACTTTATCTTTACTCTAAATTTATTAATCTAATATTATAAAATAAATTAACTTTTTATTACTAATAAATATATATTTATATGAATATAATAATATCACATGTAACATATTAAACAATAATTTCCCGATACCCATATCCTAGCATTTTGTTTTTTGTTGCAATTCGCAAAAATAATGTGAAGAAACCCAAAACTTTTTTTTTTTTGGATTCGAGGAAACCCTATCTCTCGGAAAACATATTTTGTGGACCCAGATGAGCGAGTAAAATCCCGGCTGTTTCAGGCTCTTACAAGAGATACATGTCCTAACTCGAACTCAAAACCTGCTGTGCAGATTTCAAACCCTTTACCTTCACGTCCCTTGAAAAACCTCCCAAAACGTACAAGTCTAAAGTCTAAACCACCGTAGTTATATAACCCTTTACTTTCTTGCATTCGATTTTGCCCATCAAATATTCAAGGATGAAAAAAGAGTGCAGGAAACCACAATGAGTTGGCGGTTGATCACTGGATTATGCATATACCTTCTCTTCTCTCTCTTTCTGTCTTTTTTTTTTTTTGTTGAAATATTAATGTAACCTTCCTAACTTTCATTATTATGAAAAATAATCATTAAGTAATATGAATTCCATTTCCTAATAAAAATAAGCTACAATTCATAGTTAATAGAAATGGCTAAAGAAGGTTTTATATCCTCGTATTGAGGTTAAAATATGAAAATTCTAGTTATATTTAATTATTTTACTAATGAGGTTTGTGTATATAAAAATATGTTAACTTTTCAATTTCAAGATGATAAATATCATAATTTAAACAATTTCTACATTTCCATTGAGCGGAATGAAGTTTTCAATACGTGCGTTACATAGGAATTAATTCCCCTTCTTTCTCTCTCTAAAAAATACCTTAAAAAATCTCAGAATTTCATAAATAGTTATATGAATGTCGCTAATGGACCTCTTATTTTATATATATATTGGCTAGATCTACGTGGTTGTTTGTTGCCTCCAGTTGTTTGTTGTGGTTTAACTCTCTTCAATATAAAAATATGTTATTGTTTCTAGTTAAATTATAAATATTTAATTGAGAATGGAAAATAGTATTTTAGTAATGAGGCACAGATATATTATTATTTTCACATTACAATTATATAAAAATAAATATAACAAATGAGAGAATTGAATCTAACTATTTGAAAATAATCTTTTTTTTATTAAAATAGATGTCCGGGTCAGCTTGGGCACACCTCGACTAATCCAATGAGTTCTGAAGTTAACGATCATGTAAATTTTCAGTAATCATTATATTAGCAACCACATGACTTGAATCTGAAACTACAAGAAAACAAATTTTTTTATCCTAAATTTTTATTGTTGAGCCATCTACTACTATATAAATATTTGAAAATGATCTTGAAAGTAGCAATGGTTTTGCAAGTGGCCCTCTTATTAGTTTGGACGACAAACTAACCTCAAACTCCCATAAACTCTTAATCATGAGCTGTTTTTGTAGTAACTTGTAGCAATATATGCTCGAATCGAAACACTATGAATCAATGGACCGAAAGAAATTGTTATTAATTAATGATTTTGGATTTTTTTTTATATTATTATTAAGGTTTCGTAGTATCATTCATTCCTGTTCTTACATAGGTTGTTTGAAACGTGGTGTTGTAAAACACTTTTTTAAAATAGCAAGTTGTAGTTTTTTTTTTCTTTTTTTTTTCTTTAGTTGTAATTTCTTTAGCGTTAAGCAAGACTATTATTTTATTTTATTTAATTTCCAGCTCATACCTCGTGACTTGTCCAAATCCGAAGAAAAAAAATAAAGAAAATCTTGGATTCCGTTCTGATTGGTTTTCAAATGAATAATAGATCTAGACATGCTAGATATAAAATCATCCGAGATTCGAGACAGGATCTCCTTGATAAATTTGGAGTTTTTTTTGGGAATAATATGTCAAACTTTTTTTTATTGTAATTCCTAACTTGGGCTTAGAGATAATACTAGTTAATTTAGAGTTTTTTATTTATTTATTATAATCGAGAAATCAAGTTGTATTTGAACAACTTGTAAAATGAATAAAAGATATTATGTTTTCTAGTACGTAACTACTCATACTTATTTTATGAAAAAAAAAAATATAAGAGGAAGTGAGAAATTCAAAAGAAAAAAATATATATTTTCAATAAAAATAAAAATATTCATATTATTTTTCACGAGAGTAAACATTACTTTTCATCATCTATTAATATCTCTCTTCAAAATAAACTAATAAAATAACTATTTTCAATTACTCATTGAACATTATAAATCTTTTTATAAATGATATATTTTGAATTCCAAATTTTAAAATATATAAATCTTATAATCCAAACACGTAGATAGCAGATTTTTGTGTTTGGAAGTGTGGTTGCCTTTTAAAGTGCTTTTTGCTTAGAAATACATTAAAATAATATATTTTTTATTTTTTAAAAATTATTTTTAACATCAGCACATCAAAATAATTTTAAAATACTAAAAAAATATTAATTTGAAGCAAATAAAAAAATAAAAAAATTCAAAATTTTTTAAATATATTTTTAAAATACAAAAACAAAAATCTTTTTTTTTTATAGATACGAGATTCCTACTATACTATAAAGTCATTTCTTGTGATTAATGAAGAGCTTTATGAGGGCCCGTGCTTATGGTTCAGTAATTATCGCTTCACCACAAGCTAAAGCAAGTGCTTTGTTTATGGCAGCAGCATCTTATAATTTTTTGACTTTTTGAGTTACATGCTCCATACATTTCACCAAAAACTCCAAAAGCATTGACAAATCTTTCAAAACAATCAAGGGTGATGAATTTAAGTTATAAAATAAATCTAACCTAATGATTACATTACTTTTTCTTCTTAATCTTTTGAAGCATGCCTGACATTAACGGAAATATTCAGGTGCTGTGTGATATTGTATTCTTAATGATATTGTAGTGTAATTGTGTTTTTTTTTTTTATATTTTTAGATTGTTTTGATGTGTTGATATATTGTAATTGAATTTTTAATAAATAAATACTGAAAATTCCGATAGTAAATACTTATATCTCGTAATTAATAAGGACATCCTATGATTAAAATAATTATAAGAAAAACCCAGTACAAATAAAACAGAGTATAGTTTATTGCCCAATCGGTATATAGGATTGAAGTACAAAATAAGGTTCAGAGGGCAGAGATGATGAAAGTGAAACATGCACGATTTTGGTGATGCAAAGGAAAAAAATATGAAGCATTTTGGTGGATAAAATGACATAATCTAAGCCCCCCTGTCGTTTTGTCCTTGGCTTGTATATTATGATATTATTGTTTCAATTTGCTGCAAAAGGAGGCACTCCAGCTATTTTTTATGTTTTAAAAATATTTTTTAAAAAAATTATTTATTTTATGTATTTTTAATCATTTTGATGTATTGATATTAAAATTAAATTTTTTTAAAATAAAAATATTATTTTAATATATTTCTAAAAAAAACATTTTAAAACCATTATAAAAACATCATACTTACTCACAATGTCTACCGCAACATAAGAGTGAGAGGAATTGTATTTATATTAATTCACAAGTTTTTGAAAATTTCTTATTGTTTTATGATATTTGTCTTGGGCGGCATTCCATGTTGACTGGTGTTTGGGGTGGACACTTCTATGTTGTTGCAGGAGGGATTAGTTTTTATATTCGTGTTATTTGCTTATGTTTTGGTTGTTTGCGGTCTGTTGCTTTTAAGATTATTTGTTGTTGGTTTTTGTTTTTATTACTATTTTGTTGTTGAGGGGTATTTTGCAAAGACCACTAAGGGTCTTCCTAAGTGCTTGGTATGTTCATAAAAGATTTTTGCAAGGTTCATGCTCTCTTTTCTTTCAAGCTTTGGCCTTTGCGGTTGCACTGTCAGTTCAGTCATGGTTAATTGTTTAATTGGTTTGCCATTTGTCTTTTGAGACTGATTTTATTTGTTGTTCATGTGTTGCACATGGACATTCGGTAATGTTTGCTTGGCTATCTCTTAAACTTTAGACACTTATGCTTTCTGCATCTTGGTAGTACCTAAAGTGCAATCTTGGCGAGTGAAGGAATAACAAAATGTATAATTTGACCAACCAATTATTCAAAGCGACGTCCTAAAATTTCAAAACCGAAAACAACATAGTTTGACAACTTTATCTGTTGCTGTAAGAAAGAAGCATGTTCCTTTATTTTTTTCAATTTTGAAAATTATTGACTAAATGTTATATATTTGATGACACTGTAAACACAAATAAATAAATGATTGGAATCAAAAGGGCAAGCCATGAAATGAACAAATGTAAAATGCAACATGAATTGACTAAATAAATAAAGATGGGAATCTAAAGCACAAATTCCACAACCATCTAAAAGGAAGAAAACACAGCAGAAACAATTTTCAATACAAACTTCTAGCAAGCAACGCCTTTGCTGGTTGGTTAAAAAGCAAATAGAAAAACAGAGAAGCTGGTCCCACAGTCCAAAAAAGCAAGAAAGAGACAACCATTAATCTTGCAGACCATAAATACATGCACGAACCAACAAAGTAAAGCAAGCAAGCCTTAATCTGAACAAAGCAGCAAGCCAACCGAAAAGAGGGCTAAAAAAGCTCAACAAATCTGCTGAAAACAGAGGCACCACACAGATTAATTATGGATGCATCGGAGCACAAACTAAATAAAGATAGTAAGAGAGGCAATGGAGAGAGGGAAAAAAGATTAAACTGATGGTGTAATAACCAGTAGGGGAGGCAATGGAGGGAAAAAAAAGGGTGCAACAACTGGTGGGTAAAGAAATGCACAGACTTGAATCTAAGAGAAAAAAAAGGAACCCACACGCAAAAAAAAAACAATTGCCATAATAACTCTTTAGAACTGACATCTGGCTAACGAAAAAACCAGTACAAAGGAAAATCTAAAAACAACCCCAATAGAAGTGCATCACATGCATTGAAACAGACAAACCAAAAGAAAAGGCATTTGGCTGTAAACTAAAAAAGAACATGGAATTTTCAATTTCTGGTCAGACGAAAAACAAAGCACAATTGCTGCACAATGAATCACATACGAAGAGTACATAATCTTATCTCTAACAAACATGACATTATTTCTCAAGCAAACCAGACAGCTCTCCCAATATTATAAAGAGACCAATATGACAGCAAACAGGATATCAATGATGCCACTGCCTCACTTATTTAATGCACCAATTGACAACAAATGCAAGCTGAAGAAAAGGTACTGGCCAACTCATTTAATAATGCAAAAACCAAAAGAAAAGAAAGGGCATGCGTGCATAAATCAAAAGAAAAGATATACGGGCTGAAGCAACTGTTACATTCTATAGTTGCATGAGTTTGTATGAACAGTAATACCGCCACATAATTTAGTTTCTTTGTTAATGTGTCCCCACCCACGGTTTGTCTAGCTACATTGTTACATGCCTGTTTAGAGTTGTTTTTATGCCTTTGTATTTGTTTGGATAAATTTTAAAAATACATCTATTTAAAAAAAATATTAAATTGATATTTTTTAGTATTTTTTAATAATTTTAATATGCTAATATTAAAAATCTAAAAAAAATTGTTTTCAAACATTTCTATATAAAAAATACTTTTAAAAAATATTATATACCACAATATAAACAAGCATTGTATTGTATGTATTAGGAATTGGGAATTGGACGATGGTGTTATTATTAGCAAGTTTAAAAGTGTTTTTTAAATTATATTTTAATTAATTTTATGGTATTATCAAATAAACATTTATTTTATTTGATAATTGGATTTTACAACTTATGTTTGGTAAGCTATATTCTTACCAAATTTAAAATACATGCTATTTAATAGTTAGGGGTAACATTGAAACTCTAAGAAAATTAACGAGGTAACATCGAATAATTTTAAACTATAAGAATAGATGTAAAACATTGATGAATCTATAAAATTAAAATTAAACTTCAACTGTTGATAGAAATAATCTTTTAAAAGATTAGTAATCCATGTATAAAAAAACTTTATTCTTATTACGTGGAATCTGATTTGACTATGTGTGGCATAAGAGATGGTTGTAATAGTTGTTTAGTAGGGGGCAACGATTTTAATTTTGATTTTGATTTTGATTTTTGTTAATATACCGATCATGTTACCCAATCACGAAACCCATGTTCTTTTCATAACATGAAATAAAGTCCCTATCTTGTTCGAAATTAGATAGGTGTCTTGCACAAGACTATAAATCAGCCTAAATTTTGTTTAACATCAAAAAAATATATAAAAGAGATGCAAGTGTTCTGAAAAAACTTGGGTTAATCCACTAACTTTGTGACCAATAGTATAAGATTTGATTAACCCTATAAAAAGAAATGTGAAAAAAAAAACACAAAGACTAATTTTCAATAAATCAAATGTTGAAGGATAAGATTGAAAAAAAAATAAATTTTAAAGAGGGCCTGAAAAAAGATCAAAGTCAACCTATGTTAACATTCAAAACTTGTAACTCTAGTCACGAGCATTAGATTAAGTCCATAAAAGACAAACCCTAAAAATAACAAAGCAAAATTTAAGGATGAAATTAAAATAAAATTCAATAAAAAAATAAAAAAAAAATAATAAAAAGAACGAGGAGCAAATTTAACATAAAAATAAAGTGAAATCATGTTAAGGGATGAAATTGAAAAAAATTCATTTAGAAAAAGGAAAAAGAAAAAAACAAACAACAATAAAAAGAATAAGGATCAAGTTTGATGTAAAATTAAATGAAACCAAATGATGATGGATGAAATTGAAGAAAAAAATCAATCAAAAAAGATAAAATACAAAACAAATAGCAATTAAAAGAAATTACTTATTTTGTTTAATTTTATCTTTTAATATTGGATTGAATTGAAATTGAGATTCGCTATATTCTTCGATTTTCTTTCTAAGGGTTTATCACAGTCTCATAATATAGGTCATGAGTTTGTTGAGTTAACTTAGGTTCTTTCTAGTTTTTTTTTCTCAAAATATGATTTTTTTTATAGTTTTGTCCTTTAATATTGAGTTAGTTGGTAATTAGGTATTGTAATTTCTTTCTATGAGGTTAACCTATTCTGATGATCCGTGTTGTGAATTTAGAAGCTTTGCTAGAGTTGACTCAAGTCGTTTTTTATGTTTTTTTAACTCAGACTTTTATTTTTTTTAATTTTTATCCTTTGATATTAGACTACTGATTAGAAATTGAATTTTATAATTCATTTTAATTTGATTTTTATAGGGTTAATTTATTCTTGAAAAATCTAGCATGATGTAGTGCTGAAAATCAAATATTATGGTGCTACTGGAGTTTTAGCTCCCTTAATGAATCGGTATTTCATAATTTTAAGCTAAAAAAATGCAGCAGTTTCTAACAAATAATTGAAAGAAAACTAAAAATTATATTTATTTTCTATTAAATTAGAAAAGCAATTTTAATATATTTTTAAATAAAAAATACTTTATAACATAATCTCTACCACACTGACAACCGTTTATTGTCGACACTCTACAGTTCTTAGGATATTAATAAACTTGCTCATGCATCATATAACATGGCAAAGGTGATCGATTATTATTGCCCATCTCACAGGAAACATTATCATTTTTTGGTCCCTTTCCATTGAGGTAGTCTTTTTCTCCTTGGTAAGTTGAGTTTCTATTAAAGCATTAATTAAATAAAAGATTACTCTTATTTATTTCAATAATAAAAAAAGTATTAGTCGAGATTAAATCTCTTTTTAACAATATAAAAACAGCAGTGTTGGTTGGTGAAGATTTACCAACCGTTTTTTGGTCTTAAAAATCTACCAACACTAATCAATATTCTTGTTGGTACTGATGATTTTTTTTAGTTAATAAAAAGAAAAGAGCGTTCCAATAAAAAATGATTTTTTTAAGGTGATTTTGAAATAATAATTTCAATCAATATTGTATATACAATATATCTTTAGGAGTTGTTCTTTGTAAATACTAAATACAATGAAAAATCAGAATAACAAACATTGAATTTTAATTATAACATTCTTCCTTGCCTTCTTGCTGTAGAGTTTTTTTATTAACGTGGATATTCGAGCTAACTTCCCGCACCTCGATTAATTTTACGGGCCCTGAAGTTAACAACCATGTAAGTCTCCAGTGCCTTGAGATTTATAAGATTTGAATTGGTAACTTCTAAAGAGTTTTTTTCTTTATTTTCATCAGCTGTATTGATGATTTTTCTTTGATGATAACATTATTTTATTTTAATGTGTTTTTAATAATTTCAAATCTATTATAACACTAAATTTATTTGATTTCTAGTTTATTTAGTGTCTTGCTCAATTTTAAGGTTTATTTTTATTTGTTTTTAGTTTTTTTTTATTTCATGCCTTTAATTTTGAGGGTTTGTCGTGCTACAAAACATGTTTTTTTTTTTAAAAGAATATTCTGATTGTTTAATGTTAATATCTATATGGAAAAAATAGATAATAAAAGGAAAAGGAGTAAAGCTACCGATATCTTACTAAAGAGAAAGACCGCACGAGATTCATTTCTTGTATTATAATTTATTTTTAATTTCATAAAAATATTTTTCTTTCTATCTTGACTCTACTTTTTTGTAAATTTTTTATATATATTAAAAAATAATATAAATTATATTCTAGAATCTCACCTATAAAATTAAACTATTAAATTGAGATGGTTCTTTAATATTATTGTCTTTAGATGTGCTATAATGACAACATAAAACGTTTTTTTATCATTTAATGCTAGATATAGATGCTATGTCATTTCTTTCACGAGAGAAAAAAAATAATTCAGTTTTATTTGAAGTGTATGTATATATATATATATATATATATAAACCTTGGTTTAATTTTTTTTTGAAATATTAAAGTAGTTTTAAAAAAAGAAAATAGGCTATATAAAGTAATGAGGATGGAAATAACAATCATATTTTAAAAAAATCCAGAGCCAGACAATGTAATTTATCCTTTGAAAATATTCAAAGATGAGATTTCCTTAGAATCATGTGCTGGTATAATAATGCAATAAGAGGGATTTTATGAACCTAAAAAATACAGAATTATTTTCATTCATGAATTTATTTACTTGTATACCTTAAAAAATAAATAAAAAATAAAAATCCTAGAGGGTTTCATGTCTCTGTTTTTA
>Ga0325414_1004568_pt1 | contig 14521 bp, 4 predicted proteins | sample PopdelMetagenome_8_FD_206183 | JGI IMG/M metagenome (GOLD analysis project Ga0325414, IMG submission 206183) | Populus deltoides microbial communities from Bellville, Georgia, United States - Leaf-PdKOR-R3 | ecosystem: Host-associated > Plants > Phyllosphere > Phylloplane/Leaf | place: USA...
TAATTTTTAACCAGCTCAATATTAAAAAATAAAATCGAAAAAGATAATTTCGGAGAAAATCATAAAAAAAACCATGCGGAGAAACATTGTAGTAATCAACAATATTTTTTTAAAAAATTACAAAACTAAATTCTCAATCAGCTCAATATTAAAAAAATAAAATCAACAAAAATAATTTTGAAAAATAAAAAAAATAAAATAAAAAAACCATGTGGGAAAACACCGCAGTAATCCACAGTTTCTTAAAGAAAAAAATTACAAAGCAAAATTTTTAACCAGCTCAATATTAAAAAAATAAAATCGATAAAGATAATTTAAAAAAATAAAAAAAAGGAAAAGTAGGAAAAAAAGAAAAGTAATTTTGGAAAAAAAAATAAAAAAAGGGGGAAAGTTGGGGAAAAAAAATGAAAAGATGAAAAAAAATGAAAAAGTAAAAAAACAAAAGAGGAATGATAATTTAAAAAAAACAAAAAAAAAGGAAAAGTTGGAAAAAAAGAAAAGTAATTTTGGAAAAAAAATAAAAAAAGAGGGAAAGTTGGGGAAAAAAAGAAAAGATGAAAAAAAAATGAAAAAGTAAAAAAACAAAAGAGGAATGATAATTTAAAAAAACAAAAAAAAAAGAAAAGTTGGAAAAAAAGATAAGTAATTTTGGAAAAAAAATAAAGAAAAAAAAAAGTTGGAAAAAAAATGAAAAAAAACACTGTGTATTACTGTTGTAATCCACAGTATATTAGGTGTGGGTGAACAGTGAATCACCCACACCCTTTAGTTTATTATTTAATATGCACATTAATTTATTTGAGAAAATTTATTTGTATATAACCAAGAATAAACATAAAGTTTATTTGTTAAGTAAGGTTGCCACATGCAGAATAATACTAAAGAAATTATATGTATTGTAATACATGGAATGTAATACTCGTTATTAGATGACTTATTCCATGATTTATCCATTTGTTTTTTAAGAAAGTTAAAGGATAAGGTTAAGTTAAGATGCTGGGTTAAACATTTTGACTAATACCTATTAATATGGGATTCAGTTTCTTTAAAAACTTTAATTTGGTTAAATAAATTAACTCTTATATTAAAAATGACAACAAAATTATATATCAATTAAGAGTTTAATGTAATTTTTTTATATAAATATAAGCTTTTGGTCCTTAAGCTTACACACTAATATATAGATTTTTATCTACAAAAATACACTATTAAATTTGAGTGTATCAAAACCTTAATTAAGAAATAAAATCATGAGTGTTTTTTATTAATAACAAAAAAAAAATATTTTGATTTATTCATTTTTTGTATCAAATTGTTCTAGAAATATATTTAGATATATTAAGTCACAGTTTCTGCTTAAAATATTTTTGTGAAGGATGAAATTGAACAACCGGGTCAATGTGTGCTTGCCAGTCTTGCGTTGCTGAGAGAAGGGAGTTCAATCTGGTGTCTTACAACCTTTTTCAAATAAGTGAGCAGAACCTCTTTTGCCAAGTAGAGTTCCCTTTCCCTGGGGTCGAGAGTGAGTCACAAACTGTTCTGTCCTAAAGTAATCGCACCTACAGGAAATTTGGCTTAGCAACCTTTTTATTTTTATTATCGTTGTTTAATTAATAGTTGCAATGCGCAAGTGGTGCTGCTCACTTGTAAAATTATCACATTCTTTATTGCCTCAAGAATCACATGATTATTGTTGAGGAAGCACTTCATTACAGTACAATTTTTCTACTCACAGTGTCTTTCTTTTAATTTCATGTTCTCTTATTTGATTACTCGGTTGCTTGTGGGTGAAAGTTGTCTTGCTATTGCTTCGAGTTTCTTCTGTTTCTAGCAAATTCTGTTAATTATGATGGTTTGTTTGGATAATTGCAGGCAAGACGGGCTCTGAGGGCCTTGAAAGCAGTAGTGAGGCTTCAAGCTATATTTCGTGGTCGGCAGGTGCGAAAGCAAGCAGCTGTGACACTGAGATGCATGCAAGCTCTTGTCCGGGGTCATACTCGAGTAAGGGCTCAGCTGTGAGCGTGCTTGAAAATAAAGCTGCACAGAACTCGTTTACTGAATATATGAGCCAAACTGATCTCACCGAGCAGGCGGAGGTAATGTATTAGCTTTTACCTTTCTTTCTTCTATGTTTCATTTTCCTTCATTAGAATACGATTAAATACAAGATAATTTAATCTGAATCCTGCTATTCTTGAAATTGTCAGAAAGGATGGTATGATAGTCCAGGAACAGTGGATGAGGTTACGGGAAAGTTACAAATGAGGAAAGAAGGAGCCATTAAGAGAGAGAGAGCAATTGCATATTCCCTCTCTCGACAGGTAATGAAGCTGGAAAGGCTAAATAAAGCAAATACATTTATTTTTCGTTGTTTTGGCTAGCTAGTTGATGGATGATTATATATCTAGACAACCAAATTAAAGAAGAAAGTGTTGCTATCACAATCTGCTAAGTTAATAAGTCTTTGTTGCAATCAGTTTGAATAAGTATGAGTATATTTTTCTTGCTTTCAGTAACAAGATCTTGCGCAAGCCCATATTGTAGAAGGACGAGCAAGTCAGCATTGTCTCTCAAGAATCAGTCACAGAATAACAGCAGCCCTGGATGGAGCGGGCTGGACCATTGGATGGCAACCAAGCCATGGGAAAAAAGACTGGTGGAAGAATTTCATACCAACTCATCAGAGATTCAACTTTCCAGGAAAAGTGAAGATAATATTGGCAGCTTCTATTTTTCTAAACACGACTCCGTAAAATTGAGAAAAAACAATGTTGCAAGCAAAATTCTTGCTAAATCTCCAGCTGTCAATCACGTTACTTGCTCGTCTTCAGCATCGAGTTCTGAATGCCTATACAATGAGAGCTCGGTATCAACTTCATCTACATCTCCCTCTCCAATACCATTTTCAATGGACATGTTAGTGGCAGACAGAGTACAAGGGAGATATAGCCAAAAAACTGCCTACATGAATCTGACTAAGTCAAATAAGCTCCAGGCCAAAAAACAGCAGGTATCCTTCTCAAAATATTCACAGGCAGATAATAGAGGATAAGTTTCTTAGGAAGTCAATGGAACTTTTGAATGAAGACTCTAAGAGCAGTGCTGGTTCCAATCCTTCATTTAATTTGTCCAGGGATCTTTACCCACCAATGCCATTGGGCAGACTTGATGAGATGAGAAACCGATGATTCTAAGGAGAGATCAAATGGCTGCTTGTTCATCAACTACTTGTGTGTTTTAGCAATATTCAGTAGTTCAATTTCTTAGTTCAACTGCTTGTATTCCTTAACGATTCTGAAGTCATTCAAGTGACAGAGAGATTCACATCAAAGAATTGTTATCAGAACCAGGTGTAGTATATGTAACTGAGGTATAGATGTATGAAATGATTATGGCATATAATAGAAAGAAACTACTTTCTGTTTATACTGAAGTAGGTCCATAGGATTTTACAGTGCTTTATTTATTTATTTTGAAAACCATTTTCCAAAAGCCCCTTGGTCCTGCATGGCTTGGTTTGGACCAATCAGCCAGGGTTCAAGCTTTGGTAGCAGCGGCAGCAAAGCAAACTGTGTTCCACGAAGCCCTGTTGAAGATACGTCTTATGTATGTAAAGTCTCATTGTCATTAATTGGGAATTGAATACTTATAACTAATGTATGCTTGTAATTATGGTGCAAAAATGGAGATTAAAGAGTGATGTTGTGTGCTTAGTACTAATAATTATAAATTATATCTTTTAATATGTATTTGAGTTAGCAATATGATATCAGAATTTTGTTAATAAAACTGTATGAATTTGATTTAGAATAATATAAATTATTATTTAAAAACTTAAATTTTTAGGTTAAGGTTTTTTTTTTTTAGAGAAGACCTAAGATTGTCTATACGGTGCAAAAAATGAAGAATTACATTGGATTCATTAGTTATTTAATGTTATTGGTAGTTCTGTTTCGATTATATCAGATGTCTCCAGGCAGTGCCTAAACCATGTGAGGGGAAGTATATTTCTAGTCAGTCGGTATTGATACGATCCACCGATCAATATTAACATGCGCCAGCAAATTTCAAACACAAGTACTTGATAGATAGATCATATTCCGATAATCCACACTGTACTAGAAAGATTTTAATCCATCTAATTTGAAAAGTTCAATTCGCCGTCGGACAACCTCTGCTCCCTTTTGGCCCGTCGTTGCTCTCACACATCATTTTCGGATTGGGTGGTTTGCAGAGCACCCTGGAGTTAGCTTCACAAGAAATGCAATACTCGGTGACGATGTCACAACAATTCAAGCCCTTGTTTTACTTCATTTTCTTGCTTTGTACTACACAGATTACATATTCTCTGCATCTAAACGCTTGTCTCTGTTGGTTTTAGCCAACAATCAATCAACGAAAGAAAGAAAGCATTAAACTGACATCAGTATGATTGCTTTGAATACCGGCACGGTACTAGATGCATGAACAACCTTATAGATAATTGAGATTTGTCATGACCAACAAATTGATTAGCTTCCTTGCGTAGCCAGTTATTCAGACTCGTATAATCATTTCCTAGCATTACCTTTTCTTCCAAAAGTAGGGCCCTTTTTTTCTCTTATTTCCAATAGGATCAAACCTCTTAATTAGCTCTTGCAATTATACTGATGATCAAGACCCTTGTTCAGGACCACTAACCCTACTTTTGACTAATATTACCACTTAGACTCCATCTTTCAGTCTAGTCTTTGGTCCCTAGATTAGTTAAAGTAAGCTCAAATAGAATTCATATTTATAACATCATGGCAAGCCAATAATACATTTACAGCTTAACAATTAAAAGATTAGATGATACCCAGAACCAGTGGACAAACACAGAAGTGAGAATTTCAATTTTTGTGGCTGCAATGATTAAGTTTTATTGTTAGCTAGTCACTTGACTCTACTACATGAATGATTATGCTTAAGATGATTAATACTATCATAATTTTTTTTAAAAAAAAACTGGTAATTATAGGGTCAACATGAATTAATGTAATAACACAAATATTAATTATGGTCCCTGTACTCATCATTCATGCCATGAAAGGGCCACAAAATATCACCATCCCGACCTCACCTGACGTATTGTGAAGGAGTTGATCGAACAAAATTCATACGTATTTCAAAGAAGAGAAGGAAAAAAATGATAGTAAAAGTAAATCATGGTTGAAAAAAGACAACATTTAATGAACTAGTTGATGGGTCAATATCAAATTAGCAACATATTTTGAGAAGTTTTGGACAGTATCTCTGATCCGTTAAAGTTTGACTTCTCTCTAGGACATGTCTAACGTGGTCACAATGGCACAAGGTGAAGATGATCAGTTAACAAGCTTCCCATGTGGTAATAGGAACTTACAAAGGGGGGAAATCAGGATTTTACCATGAAGTTGTAAATCTTCTTGGGCGTCGTCAATTTGATGGGATCTTCAGGTGAGGGAAAGTGAAGAAAAAGGGGTGGGGGAAGCTTTCTATATATTTGAGTAAGCATGTGGACTTTCTTTCATGGGGGTTGCCACGAAGAGAAGGAAGGGCAATGTGGGTCAAGTGGGGTCTTAATTAATTTTGGATTGGTTATTGTCTTCAATGCTCATCGTCCTTTAATTTGAGAATATTGTGGTTTGTTTCATTACCTTTTCCATGTATTGGTTAAAAGTTTTCATCTCCTTTTCTTTTTCCATCATTAAAAACAAGAATACTGTAATAATCTCAATTATATGCCTCCCGCGCGCATGGCCATCTAATTGGGAGCATTGCTTGGCAAATGGAAAAAGGTCAAAAGTTGATCTATTAATTGGGAATATGCATTGTCCTTCCTTTCATTAACATGTACAGATTGAAAACTTTTCCATCAACTTCCCAAAAAGTTAAGTGCTCCATCATCTTCACAACAATTAATTGAGTGCCAGCAGTAAATAGGATCGATATACCTCTCGAATTGACAGCCATGATGAATTTCTTGGAAAAGATCGGTTTACATGTCTTGATTTTCTACTCTTATTGCATGCTCCCGCAGCTTTCCTGCAAAAATTGAGTGCTAATACATGTTTGACTCTTTTATGCCAAATAGAATACTTCACCTAACCTCGAAGAATTCGGACATGCATAAATTAAAGAAAGGATTTCCTTTTAATAGTGTTAAGAAATCTTCTTTTTGACATTGTATGTATTTTATTTCTGAAATAATTTATTTCAGTTTACATAGATGTTACTTATGAATCAATAGCAGAGTATGGTTTTGATGATTAACTTTATATGTAGGAAGGAATTAGTACCTTAGCATTGATCTTGGCAATTTTTGGAGAAGATTAAATCTATATATATATATATATAATGGGAGATTTTTATTTTTTTCTTCTCTCGAATAGGACCTCTAAGGATGGATTGTTGCCTATGGGAGTAAATCAATATTGAAATATACCATCTTATGTGAGTTTCTAATTACTCCGGCGAGCCGGTCTCTTTCTCCTTCTTTTTCCTTGATTTCGGGGTGATTGTTGTTTGAAAGGGATTATGATGCCCTTTTCCCCCCTCCATTAAAAAGGTTGGCAATGCCTGTCTAATCTGAAATGAAAAGTGAGAAACAAATATATATATATAAAAATATATATTCCCTAGGAAATTTGACTGAAAACGACCCATACCAAAACCAATCTCATCTCAAGAGAGGACAAGGGATTACCTAGCCATGCTTGCAAGTACTTGTTTTGACTCCTCAATAAGCTTGGAAAAAACAAAAATCACCCACAGCTAGTGTCCTTTGATGGCTCAACAAATAAAGCAAAAGTGATTGGCGTTATTAATTGTTGCATGTGCAACAATAAATCAAGAATCTTGTTTGGTTTTATTTCTTCCATCACAAGCATTCAAACTCCTACTTTTTCTTTCAGAAGCAAGAATAATATGTAACCTAGATGCTTGGCAAACTGCTTGCACCTCAGGAAAAAGCATTGCTTTATTTCTCTTGAAATTATGCAATCCAAGTTTTACTACTTTGTGGCCACTCCCACGAAATGGAATCAAAAACAACAATTGACGTCTGTGCTTTATTTAATTTACAGCAATACTCTCATTTATGATGATGTCATACGAGGCCTACATAAATATTGCATTCTACTCCTAGTTTTTACTCCATTAATTTCCAAGTTTAGTTAACCAAGTGTAGATAAGTATTATCAAAGAGTTCGTAAGAAATACAATTGTTGAGAGGCTTGAAAGACTGCCATGATTTTGCATACTAGCTATAAGATGGTAAATTAGTTTGCTCTCTACTCTAGGAGGACAAAAAAAAATTGATCATTTATAATACTGAAGCTTTCCCACCCATGATAGCATTTCATCACAAGAAGACAAGGACATAACTTAGAAAGAAACACCTCATTTAGGAAATATCTTTATATTTATAAGAAAATAAAAGTAATAAATTGACGATAATTAATAAAACCTCGGGAGCAGTATGGACATTGAAATGACGTAAACTGCTATGAATTCTAAAGCCAAAATTCTTCAAGAGAAAACGTATTCACATTACAGTCATATCCCAACATTGAGTTTGACAAAATCCCCTTTTTTTTTTCGTTTATAGTGAGGGCAAATTGAAGGTATCATGTATTATGCATGTACAAGTACTCACATAATTCTTTTTATTGATTTAGACATTAGAATAATCACTACCACATTTTTCAATTTCTAGAGAGGATATTTTGTCTGTATTTTACCCTAAGTCCATCGATCGACACGACTTTTACCAACAAGTTCATACATAGAAATACTTTGTCAAAAAATTTATCGTCGGTGATTTATAGTTGTTGATAATGAAATTATTGATGGATTTACAGATGGAAAAAACACGCAAATAAAAAAAATTATGCGCTTTAATCCATCAATATTTTCATCTCTCAATATGACATATCACCGATAAAAACACCATATGTAATTTTATCGGTGATTTTTTTATTTCATCGGTGAATATAACATATCATTGATAAAAAAACCATATATAATTCCATTGGTTATTTTTTTTAATATTACCAACGGAATGACATTGTCGGTGATTAAACAGTGACACAGTGGCATTTGTAGTAATTATTTTTCAACTATTTGGAATATACCGATGAATTTAATACGTCGGTAAGACCGTTAGTAATGGTTTAAATACATTTTTTTAATCTATTAAACTAAAGTAGAAAATAATTAAAAGAAATTAAATTAATATAAAAATCAAAGATTTATTACACATTTATAAATTTATAAACTAAAATATAGAGGATGGAGGAGGAAGAGGAGGCAGGTCTTTGCCGGGACCATGAGGCCAATAAGAAGAGGACATGCACCACCCATCTGTGATTTCAGCTCCATATACAATCAATAGAGTTTGATTGTCTCAACACTTAGTCATTCTGTCTCAGCAGCAAGATGGGTCGTCCAAGCTTCAACTTGTTGGACTAAAACCGACTCGAACTCTAGAGTTTGGGTGTTCAGAACCAATTACGAGCTTCTAATGGTTGAAACACTTCGGGTCGTCTGCATTTCCTCGACTATAGTATTTGAGTTATCACACACCTGATTTTTATTAGGTACACCAGATGATTCTGTCACCAACCACAAATCCGGATCGAGTTTTGGATGGGTCAAAAGATCATCCTTGTATCTCTTCTTTAACCAAGTGTTATATGTATTCTAACAAAAGTTAGCAAAATAAAAATAATAATAACTCAAGAAAAGAAATTTTTGAAATCCAACATACTACAAAATGCTGAGCTCGATTATCCACGAGCGGATGCACCCCTTCCGGCGATCCGCATTCCACATGTGCATTTCTACAAAAGGCTCCATTAGTCTTAGTTTGTGTCCAAGAATCGTAGCTTGCAAGAGAAAACTAGTGTTGGTTAAAAATATTCATATAAAACAACAAATTCTAAAAATGGATGTGATAAAAAAAGAATAGTCATCTGCTTCGCATGCGAAACAAACGAAATGGATTTGCCAATGTGCGTGGTAATGGAATCGTGAATATGTTGGTTCCAGTTCTCCATACCAAATTATGACTGTTGCACCAAATGCCCGAACATCACTTGTTGAATATATTCCACCAATACAACCTTCAAGATGTATGGAGGTCTGAAATCCTTCCAAAATACCACGTCCTTCCAGCTTGGAAGTTCTATTTCTTTCACATATTTTTTTTACTTTCTTTTGAGTCTCATACCACAAATCACACAACCTATATAGTATAAATGAATTACTTATTAATATATGAAAAATAAAAATTTAACATTAGGATTAAAAAAAATCTTGATTTCAGTCTTACCTAGTCATCGTGTGATTCTCCCAAACCCTCTTAGCAACAAGCTTTATCCCAATAAATTTTTTTCTTGTAGTTCAAATTTGTAAAATAATATTTTCATTAATATTAATCAATTAACCAAATTAACATAATAATTTTTTTAAAGTTAATACTAACCTTAAATCTCTTAAACTATTCATCAATTACGGGTTTCCATTCAGGATTTTTGAAAACTTGACTCCATTGAAACATTGACACTTACATCGATGATTTTAACATTGATGTTTTCGTTCGGGCAACCTCAATATTTGTAAACCTGAAATTGCATTCATTAATTAAACTTTATTTTTCAAAAATTATTAACATGTTTTTTATTTGTTAGTAGTGCATGAAAAGAAAACAAACTTACAATGAAATGAATCTCGTTCTGAATGGATCTCATTCTGAATGGACCTCTCCTCGGTATGGCGGCATCGCACTAGATGAACCTACATCGAGAGTGGATACTTGTGACTAAGGTGCTCGTTCATGATTGACACTAAACGACTCATGGTTGTTAGAATAACTATTGACTTTTTCCTAAGCATCTACATAAATTACAGGATTAAGATACCATAAAAGTTATTTATTTATTTTTTAAATTGACATCACATTTTCTATATAGGAGACTATCCAAAATTTGTTTACCTATAAATAATCATGTATTTAAATTAAATTGCCACCAACCAGTTGATTTTATTTAAATTCTTAAAGTGTTGAATTGAAGAAAATGCAAAATATAAAATATCGTTACAATACATGCATGAACATTCTATTTTACCACACCAAGTTAAGCAATTGCTAGGAATTTTGGTCATTTAAGGAATTGCTAATGAACATTTTGTTTTAGTCATTTTTCGATTAATTTTTTTATTTTTTATTAATATATATTTATTATAAAGGAAACCTAATTATTGATTCTTTACTTTTCAACAAGAATTTTACTTTATAAATAGAATTTTACTTTATAAATAGCAAAGATTTTTTTTATTTTTTTAATATATACAATTATTATCATAATAATATTATATTGTATATCCTATAAAAATCAATCTAAATTTATAATTTTAACTTGTAATTGAAATTGAACTAATAATTATGAATATATGATTATTAACTAAGAATATTTAAATTTATTAATGTTTTATAATAGAATATTATTAACTAATAATATTTAAAATCAATCATATTCCTTATACTGTTCAAATTGGAATGTCTTGTCCATTTTGCCATTTTTTCTTATTGGTGGACTCTAAAACTTTAACTGGTACTATTTAATAATATCATAAATAAAGTAAGAGATTGCCTTAGCCCTAGAATCAAAGCTCCAAGACCACGTATCACTATAGTAGACAAAAGAGAAACTTCAAGCTTGTTTCTCTCTTGAGTTCTCAAATCTATCATCAATGACAAAAACAACGAAAAAATGTTATTTCATTACATTCATAACCCCAATTATAGTTGCTGCTTCTTGATGACACTTTTTTATTTTTTTAATTATGCAGCAGTTACAAGAGTAAACAAAGGTTTTGGGTTTCAAATTTATAGGTAGTTGGCTTCTAAAGGGATTTTGGTGGTCTTGAGTCTCTTGACTTCCAAATATGAGTAGACAATACAAATCAAGTCAGATCTAAATTTGTGAGATCAGACATATCTCCCAAACTATACATTAGAACAAAATATTTTATAGGGAGATACTAGACACATGAAAGTATATTTTGGTAAACTTTTAGGTCAAATGGAGTTTGAGAAAAGATTATTTCAGAGGCTTAAAGTTACTAGACAAATCTTGTCAAATTTATCATACTAAACCTTTGTGTACTGTCTGGAGCATATCTAGAACTAAAAGGTGAAAGTTTTTTACGATTCAAGTTGGGCTAGAAACTAGACATATCAATATTTCTAACCATATTTGGTAGGCCCAGTAATGCATCTAGATGAGAGAGAATAACGTGTTTGAAGGAAGGATAAAAAATCTGCCAAGAATGTGTGAAAATTAGAGATTCAAGCTACATGGAGTAATTTTGGCATGAAGATTTTTTTATTATCCTATTTTATTTATTTCTTTAAAGTTGAATAATTATTTTAAATTTGGGTTTGTTTTGGCCCATTAGACATTGGACTTATAATTAGTTAATTAGTTGTTTAGGCTCATTAGCTCGCAACCCAAAATGGATCCATTAGGTTTAGTTAGGGAAGACTATATTATGTGTTTTTAGCTGAAAATTTCAGCAATAAGTTAGAGAATAAATATGAGTTTTTGTTTTGTTTGTTTATGGCAAAACAACCTTTTTTTGTAGGGACAGGGATCGTATAGTGACTTATCGAAGATTAACTAACTTCGTGGTGTCATTTGCATACTTAGGGTTCTTAGATACAAGGTTATCTCTGGGTCTAAATATTTTTTCAATACCTTTGGTTTTTAGGTATAGGGATACCTCTGGGTGAAGGTTCTATAAAACTTGATTTTTGGCTTTCTGGGTTGTTATCTATTTCGTTGGAGGTTGCTTAACCACTTGATTAAAAGGTACACATCAGTATAGAAGCTTTGAAGTTGTTTGGAAACTCTTATTATGTAGTTTTTAATCAATTATAATCATGCTAAACTTCTAAGCAATACCGAAAATTGTTCTCATATGAAAAAAAATTCCAACAACATTCCAACAATTATTAAGAACATAATTTTTTTTAAAAAAAATATAATGGAAAAAAAGAAACACAAAAAAAAAGAGAAGGAAAAATAAAAATCTTAACTTAATTTCTTTGTGAGTGAAGTTGAGAAGAGAAAAAAAGAACAAATAACAAAAAAAATTAAGAAGAAAGAGATGTTATTAACAAAAAAAAAAGGTAAAAATGAGAACAAAAAAAGAAGAAGAGAAGAGAATGACATACCTGGCACGCGTGGAGGAGAAGAGAAGAGAAGGAGTAAAGAGAGAAAGAAGAGAAAGAAATATATGTTTTTTTTATAAAAAAAGAAGAGAGAAGAAGAAAAGGAAATGTTTGTCTCTTATGCAATTAGGGATTTTGGTCTTTTAATTTAGGATTTGTTTACCAATAGTTTTATCGATGGAGAATTAAATATTAATATTTTAAACATTTCCATTGGTGTTTCTGTCTATTACATTTAATTGAAATTTTCAATTTAATAAAAAATATTCAAAACCCCCCTAAATATCATTGATGACTTTTAAGTCCATCGATGATTTCGTCTATAATGAACAATAATTAACAGTGCCATTAAAAAGCGAACAATTTCAAATATCTTAGAAAAATACCTACAGACTTAATATGTCGGTGTTGTTGTATGTAATAAACGTAATGAACAGTTCCATTGAGAAGTGAACAGTTCCAAAGCTCTCAAAAAAATATCAATAGATATTTAACCATTGATGATATCGTATGTAATGAACACAACAATTCTAAATCTTGTAGGAAAATACCGACAAAATTTAATCGCCAGTGTGTTCATATGTAATTAACGCAATGAACAATGCCATTGAGAAGTGAACAGTTCCAAATCTCTTTGGAATATATTCATAGGCTTAATCCGTTGGTGTATCTATTGGTATTTTAAAGCCCGTCGATAATTTTATCGGAATAAAACAATTTTTGTGACCCAATTGTATTTATATTTCTCATCTATCCATCTTATAAATATTTAAAATCATAGCAGCACAAACAATATAATAACACTATTTTTATGTATAATAATAAAATCACAAAAAATAAATGTTTTGTTATCATATAATAATAAATTCATGTCATTGTCATTACATTAAAGTTAATTTAATTACTCATTTGTATCATGCACATTAATCAGAATCGTCTGCAACTTGTTGGAGCATATATCTCTAAAGAAGAGACTGATCTCCGTGATTGCATCTCATATTCCTTTTGACAATAAATCCTGATAACCTAATGGAATGAGTGTTTGTATAAATATGTAACAGTCATGACTTTTCATTCCATATAATCTACAACCTCCAAATTCACCAATCTAGATATGTTTGAAGCAAGTCCATTAGAAAAAAGTAGACTCTTAAACCAATGGTAAACAAATAACTATGCATTCTTGTTTAAGCTAAAGCTAACTTTGGACTTTGTGAATTGTGACCCATCATTAACCAACATTGTATTTTTATGGTGACAAAACAAAAGTATATCCATTCTAGCCTTCATGTTCTTCTTTGTCTTTCCTTTCACGTCTATAATTGTGTTAAAAATATTTTCAAACACGTTCTTTTCAATGTGTATGACAACAAGGTTATGGCGGCGGAGGTGATTTATCTTCTAATAAGAAAGCTCCTAGAAAATACTTCATTTTACCTAATTGTGGGTCAAACCAAAACCATGAAACTTTTGCTTACCGGATTGAAAACCAAACACAATGTCATTATACTAACACCACGTCATACAATTCCTCACCCAATAGTAGTGACAGTGCAACATCCCTTTCAATACTAAAAAAAAAAGAAGTGTTTTATGTACTTGTGATCCTTTGGCAAGAACCATCGGTGGCAATAAAAAGACACTTTACCACCATTTGTTAACATGAAGGCCTTGTTATTTTTCATATAGTATATACATGCTAATTTTTCATGTATGCTCCAACCAGAAACCATTTCATACATAAAAAATTTTATTAATAGTCTACATCAAAACTGTCTATATTTAAAAATTTTATTTCTTCGATACATCATAAGTTAAAGTCCCAGATGACCACAACTACTTTAAGTCCTCAATCAACGGTCGAAGACAAATATTTATATTCTAACCAGGACTATTAGAACCGGGTATGATTGTAGATAAAAACATGAGCTCCGACCTTATATACATCCTTAGTGGTACGTAAATAATGAGTATCATCGACAAACAAGAATAAGGAGTAGTAAATGATCCAAGTGGATTGAATTTGTTTGTACATAACCCAAGATATATGTTCCTTGATTCCACTAAAAACTAAGGATGCATCCTATTAGAATGTTTTCAAGCTTCAAAATTGGAAGCATACATCATCACTCCATCCACCGCATCATGTGAATGACGCCATGTCACGTGCTTAGTAGTCTTTGGAGACATGAATAACCTTTACAGTATATGTGTGATTGAGAAATCTAAGTTTTCTATATGCAACAAGAGTCCTTCCCCTTCTAGTTTTGGATTTATAACGAG
>Ga0325414_1004570_pt1 | contig 14518 bp, 9 predicted proteins | sample PopdelMetagenome_8_FD_206183 | JGI IMG/M metagenome (GOLD analysis project Ga0325414, IMG submission 206183) | Populus deltoides microbial communities from Bellville, Georgia, United States - Leaf-PdKOR-R3 | ecosystem: Host-associated > Plants > Phyllosphere > Phylloplane/Leaf | place: USA...
AAATTTCAAACCAAAACAAATATTTAATCATTTTTTTAAACAACATTTTTATAATAACTTCCAATTATTTAATATCATTTATTAATATATATATTTCTCAAATTATTTTATTAACCTTGCACATAAACTTTCAAGTTTGCGCATATATTGTTTTTTGTTGAAGAAAAACACCTCCATTGTGGGTATCAAACTAATAAATATAAATAAAAATGGGTGAGTGGAAAACGAATATTGTAGAACGTTGACAGCACATAGTTTGTGTCCATAAACGAAAATGGAAGGGACGCCATCACGCCCTTGTTTGTGTCGCATGCTTGTACCTAATCCGTTGCTAGGAAATAATACTCCTGTATTAATCTAATCCAGCTCTAGAATTTGCTACGGTGCCCGTGAACTAGCAAGTTACGCTGGAAATTTTGAATAAGAAAACGTAACCAAAAAAAAAAAAAAAAGTACAATCAAATTCTCCAAAAACTCCAGAATTGCAAATTTAAGAGGTCAGTACTTGAAACAGAAAAATAAAATAAAAATAAGGCAGTTGAATATTCAATTGATATCATAAACTACTTGTTCAGCGATAAATAAAATGTATGAAACCAGTTTTTGCAATTCCCACTTCTTTTGAAAGTTGCGGCATCCACCAGCTTTCAATGATAAATAAATTTGGAATCCCACTTCTGCATCCCCACTTCTTTTGACAGTTGCAACATCCACTAGCATTATGTTTCTTTCTTTATTTGTGTTTTTTTTTTTTTTGAAAAAATGACTCCCGACTTGCCAAGACAATGAGGGCAACCAGAATAGGTGGTGTATGGCAGCGCTCACCATCCAGTAACCAAAATATGAGATAATTTCCAGGGCCACGCCTCTCACGTTTTCCGCGTACAACAGTGTACCAACCGTGTGTGTAATGGCCTTAACATCTTTACCCTTTCTCATGTAGCAAGTCCTGTTGTTTTGCAGATGGGGCACCAATTCTTGTGCATCAGCCACTGCTTAACACACCCCGCGTGGAAATCATGTCCGCAGTCCAGTGTTCCAAGATCTTCTCCATCATTGTATTCCTCCTGCAAGGAAGAAAATAATTAGTGAAGCAAAGAAAAGCCTCTGGACTCACAAGGCACCAATCCAGAGGACAAATCATTACCTGGCAAATGCAGCATGGTTCAGCCTCCACCTTCGCTCCAACAGCAACAGAGTATTTCTGCTGTTTTAAGTTGTTTACTATAGTTTCTTCGCTCAATCCAGTACTGACATTTCCAATGCGCTCTTCCAAAGCCAGCAACTCCTGTAATTCCAGAAAAGAAATCCATTACAAGAACAGTCTCCACAACAAAAAAGACACCAAGAAACCGTTTCTTAGATTCACCTCATAAGACATGTTATCAACATCAAGCCGCATATCCCTATGCCTATCATACATGTCAGCTGCTCCAAACAAAACTGATTGGTCAAGAATCATAACATCCTGCACAAGCAGAAGCGGAAGTTAAAAATCTGATACTATTGAGAATACAAGTGAGTTCACTCATCTGTTAGCATGAGAGTGTTTATATAATGGGAGAAAATTTCCTGGTTGTTCATCCCAACATAATACAGTTGAAAATAATATACACAAGCCCCGGGATCAATTATCAGTTGGGGGAATCACAAAATGTTTAGCATCTGTACCTCAGAAGTGCATGCTGTTCCGAATGCATAACATGTTATTCAGATGGCAGTGAATGGACCGGAAAAAAGCCTCAAGTTAAATGCCCGAGTAACATCTCATGCAAATTGGGGTCAACAGTTCACATATTTAGAAAATGTGGGTTCCAGGTCTTTTGTTGCGTTAAAAAGAAGGAAAATGAAAATGGTGAACAAACTTTGCTTGATAATGGCCTTATTATTTCCACAACTTATCCCAGACCAAAGTGACTAATGAACATTCCAGAACCATAATAAGATCAAAACCGATATAAATATATATATATCGTTTAGCAGCTATAACCATCCACCTTTTGTGGCTTAAAGATTTTGTTTTCAAGCCATTAACCACCAGCAGCTTATAAATAAATAAATAAAGCAAATTACACATACAGCTCATCTTTCCACTTAACATGTAATAAACTGAAACATACACAGTTTCTACAATTCTTACCTCAAATCGCAAGCTTTCACCCCTACGCATGAGATCCAAGACATTGCGAATCTGCTATACAAATGGAAAAACCAAATTAAGCTCCACAATCATTTGCCAAGACTCACAAACATCAGGGGACTTGGAAAATGACAGACATCAATCCATGGAACTAAATGCAACACACTATTACACCATTTATTTTCCCTTCCTCTTAAGCATCATTAATTTTTCTTTATTCAAATTCAGTATGGCAGCTGACATAATCAGAACAGATAAAACACAGTCATTGGATGAAAAAAGAGGTGTACGAAAATAATTGATGAAACTTGTGGATATAAAAAATTGACAACGAATAAAGTTCAAAATCACTCACCAAGTTCATGTTAATACTTTGGGATTAATTGGTATAAGTTCCAATTTCTACTTGTAATTTTCATGATTTTGGTTTCCAGTTTTTATTCTGGTGACTCTTAATGTACAGTTGGTTATAGTGTATGTGGCGTATACTGGTGACTTTATATGTACTGGGAATTCCTCATCCCCTGAGGACTTTTGCCACAATAATTGTTTGGTGAAGAAACAAGGACGAGAAATCCAAAATCTGGTGACTTAATATACAATTGATAACCATCAACCTCTTACCAGCCAAACTCTGACCAGTTGGCAATCCACCACAGTGGATGCCATTGCCAACCAGCAGGTGGCCATCAACTAACCACTGGCGACCAGTGACTCCAAATAACAGGTTGACAACAGATTAATTCTGACCAATCAACTATTGGCAACCTCTGACTGGTTGGCAATCAACTACTGGTGGCTGCCAACCGACAGTGGAGAATGGTAGTGATTGAGAATGAGAGGGGACAGTTAGTGATAACCTGCAGAAACGATATCTAAAATTAAAAAAATAAAAACTACCAGCAGAACTTCTGAGTTTTTGGTTTTTCAAAGTTCCAAACACTTTTAGGAAACATGAAAAGAAAACTCATAAGAGCAGTTTTTAGAGACCAAGAACAAAAACCCAAAATAAATATCAGAAGGGGTATGTGTCAAAAACCCTGTAAAAGAGTAGATTGAGTCCAATCATGCTTGCTTTAAGTAACACATTAAAAAATTAAAGGAGCCCAACTCATCACCAGAAAGATGTCCACAGAGAAGCATGGTATTATATTATAAAAGGAACAACTTCGAATAGTAATGACTGTCTTGAAACCAAAAAAATTCACTAACTTCTAGTCAATACAAAGTATACCGCACAAAAATCAGAAAACAATATTAATGCATAACACAAAGCACAGACTTTTTAATGATTATTATGTCAATTTAATTGACAAATTTAACATCCAAAAGAAACTAAGAAAGAAAATGCATTGTATTCTTCCGAGATGTTTGAAAGGAGAGACAGAGAAAAGGAAATTTCTCCTAACTCCAGAAATCTCTGTTGTAGGCCGACCAAAGTTGCAACAAAGTCATAATTCATTAAGAGGAAGCTAGCAAGTTGATAAAGCATTATCCAGCACTTGCATATAAGCCAGAACTAAACCTTCAGTAGAAATACCCTAGCAAGTTGATAAAGCATTATCCAGCACTTGCATATAAGCCAGAACTAAACCTTCAGTAGAAATACAGAGAGAGAGAGAAGGAAAGAAAAGAGAACTTTGATGACAACTAGCAATGGTGAGAAAAAACGATGATAACATCAAATGTCAAACCACCTTTAAAATTAAATGAAAATACTTAAAATCCTGACAGAAGACAAGAAACAGACCTCGGAGACAACAAGCCTGCTTCTTCCTTCACCGGACAAAGCTCGCAGAGGATAAGGAATTCCCAGTACACCATCACCTTGTCTCTCCAACCATGATGCTGATCTTGGATGTGGTCGATGAAGACCCTGGTTACCAGCTCCAGATGAAGGCACTGTATCTTCTGAGCTGGAAGCACCAGAATGGAATGGGGAATGAGTACTGCTCTGGCCTCCAGTATCAGCAGCAGCAGCAGCAGAAGAAAACAATGATCGACGAGCATACTCAGCTAGTCTTCGTGAATTTCTTGAAGGAGGATTGGTATGAGGACCCCACGTTGGGGCAGATAGAGGGTGGATACCTGGGCTTGCACCAGTCCGAGATGTAGAACCAACATTTCCAGGGCCACTTACCTGTCCACTGGTTAAACTTCTATTGGCTGGATTCCTAACTGAAGTTCTCAACTCAGTCGCAGGAGCAAATATAGGATGTTCCCATATGTGTCTTGTTATATTTCTTGCATTGGGTTCCTCTCTATCATCCAAGCTAATGGAACTTGATGAAGTACCAGTTCTCGAGCTTGAGCTTTCATTCCATCTAAATGATTGCACATTCTGTGGCAAAGCTGGAGCTGGGATAACTGGCTGATTTTGAGGAGTTATACTATCCATGGCTGATGATGACCTGAAGTCCAACGAATGATCAATCGGAAGAGGTCTTGATGAGCGGTGGGAGGATGATAAACTGGAACGCCTTACGGTGCTTCCTGTAGAAAATAAAGAGGGGGGAGAAGATTCTTGATTTGAAGAATTGATCCTCAAACGGAAATTTCTATGGGAGCTTTCTGCACGTTCAGCAACTGCTGATTCTGGGATAGCATCACAAGCTAGTCCTCTTACTCCAAGTCCAAGTCTGGGGTTCACTTGTTCCGATGGAGCAGATATACTTAAACTGCTGCCTGCATCATATCGATTGGGAACCCCGGGCCATGGATTACTCTCTGACCGCTGATAGAAGCTAGAACTTCCAGCCACAGATGACTGGCCAATATTCCCCTCAACAGCCTTTCTTTTGCAGGATTGTCGGCGACCATCCAATGAACAACCTGGTCTTCCATCATTCTGTTCCACTAAGTATCCCCCATTTCCAGGACGCAAGAAATTATCTGGACCACTAGCAGGTGAGTTCCGCTCACTTTCTGCACCAATAGGCTTGTAGATAGCAGAGGCATCCATTACTTGACAATTATCACCCCCATGACCAGCAAAACCAGCATTCAAGTTGATATTCTGTGGAATTGCATCCGGGTTGGAAATCCGCTCAAATTGTGGGTTCACATTTACCCTGTTTAGCGAAAGAATATTTGTTGGTTCATATCGCCTTTCTTCTAACCTTGGACCAGCTCCAGCAGAGCTACTCGCAGAAGATGACCATCCATGTTCCAGTTTCCGATCATCATGACTTGCCTGGTTTTGTTGCCCACTGGAACTGGGTTCACCTAAGCTCCAGCCACTCAAATTTTGCCGTTCTTGATCAATAGAATTCGCATATGGATTGTTCATTCGACTAGGTGATAGCATAAACTCCGTCAATCGGTTTTCCGCTGGATTTCGCATGTTACTCAAGCAAATTTGCTGATCTATGATTGCATTACCAGAAGTGGATCCATGGTCAAAGTCCAGGGTTTCTGGCAAGGAGCCAATGATACTTCTCTGCCCTTGCATTAGGGCTAATGTCAATGTCCCTTATAAATTATAGGTAAAAGACTGAAGAAAATTCCAACACAAACAGCAATATGCACTACACCTGAAAAAAAATACCATAAAGAAAATGAAATCTAAAACCAAAAGGATAGGAATAAAGTAATCAATTCAACCAAGAAAGCAGTCAAGATCAATATGTTCTAATTTGTCTAGAAATTTGGAAAATATATGCACTTCTATTCGCATAGAAGCTTAGGATTGCTCACAAGGCCCAGAAGATGAGGGCAGTGGAATTTTTTTCTGGATTTGAGCAAAAGACATATACCCAAACCAACCCACATTATAATTTTATTAGCCATTAAGATAGTTTATGAGCACTTTTTTTCCTATATAAAATAAGAATAATGAGTGTATGAGGGGAATGTATTGGGAGTACAAGAATATCATTCAAGTACTGGATAAACTTTCAAAATGCAAAAGCCTGCATAACTTCATCTCAACAAAAACAAAGAACTAAGGATCACATTGTGGTAAAGAAGCATTTATTTTCAGGTCTATCCAATGAACTTTTCATACCATATACCCAAGTAAGCTTTCTATTCATACGTTCCCTTTCCCAAACATCAAAACCAAATTCCGACCACAACTCAACAGTCATACACCAAAAGAGACAATTAAAATCAGATTAAATAAAGAACTCAACTGCAAAGAAGGTCCAACTCAAATTCATAACCAACCAAATCAAATAATCAAAGGGTAAGAATTTCTTAACATCATCAACAAAAAGAGGATGCTTGAATTAAACACATCCATAGATAGACACAGCAGAGATTAAAAGGCAAACTTTTTTCTAGCTCCTCAACAACCACTCAGGACCAATCTCATGAACCCAAAAGCCCCATCAAAATCAAAATCAGCTTAACAGCATGTTTGAAACCAATTCCACGATGAAATTGAATTCATTTCTTACAGTAAAATTGAAATCTATTGATTTTGGATTTAAATTCTCTGTTTGGAATGATATTAGTGCGCAATTGAATTCAATAATTTTTTTTTAATATTGGACAACAAACAAATAAGATTTTAGTTTTAACATATCACTCCTAGAGCTGTATTCTAAAATAAAAGGATAAAAACAAACGTTGGCTCTTGGAGTAGAGATTTTAGTTCTAAACTGGTCTCTGTTTTCCGTCTTCTACATATGGGTGGATAACAACAAAGGGTTTCTGTTGTAAAAAAAGAGGAAAAAAAAAGAGAGAGTAAAGGTTTCCCCTTATTCACGAACTCTGTCCATCTCTCTCTCTCTCTCTCTGTTTTATTCTTCTCAATTCCCTTCACCATATCTCGTCTTATCTCTTAAATAGCTTCCTTTTCTATATTTTTTTTGCTCTCTTCGATTGCGGGTGGCTTTTGATTTTTACAAGGAGGTCGATGACTGTAATTTTGAGGAAACTGCGTTTTGCTATTACGATGCGAGTTTGTTTCACTTTAGGGTTGAAATGTGGTGTTTGCTGGTGATATTCATTGAAAAAAAGTACTTAGCTGGTTGGAGGTTGAAGAAATTACAGGACAAGTTCTTTGGATACGGCTAGGTTTAGTAGAGCTTTTGAAATCAAGGACCAGTTTATTCTTGGATACAGAATTTGCGATGGTAATAATAACGAATTCTCATCAAATCTGGGTGAGATTTGAAACCGCACAAAAATCAATTCTGCAGTCAATTAAGTGATTCCAAACATAAGAATATTTTAAATAAATTAATTAAAAAAAAACAGTTACAATAAAGAGAGAAAAAAAAGAAGAAAAAAGCTTATAAAAATGGAAACAAACTAAACCCCCACATAAAATTAGCTTTTAGCAGCTCAATGAAATAACAACAAAAATAAAAAATCAAACAATCAAACACCATAACCAATCATATCATCAACCGATCAAGCTAAAAAATTGAATTAACAGAGAAAAAAAGTTTACCTAAGAAAAGAACCCCGATCGATCTAACAATCTGCAGTAAGAAAACAAAAAGAATAAATTATTAGGCCTCAACAACACCAAAAAAATGAAGGAAGAAGCCTCCTTTCTTCTGTGTTGGCTTCTCTTTCTCGAGAAAAGAAAGAGAAAAATAAATAAAAACAAAACCCTCACCGAAAGAAAGGAGAGAGGGGGGGGCGTGAGAGAGGGGGAGAAGAGAAGAGGAGGAGGAGGATATGAGATATGAGGGATGCAATGTATGTTTGTATGTATGTAAGGGAGAAAAAGGTAGAGAGATTAAAAGAGGACAGTAATCAGTAATTTACTAAATAACCCATTCGACCACCAAGAAATAGAGAGATGAAAGAGAGAATGATCGGTTTCTCTAAACAAGGACTTTATTATTAATTATATAATTCAAATAAAAATACAAACAACGACATCAACACCAAATAGCAACAACAACTAGGCAAAGGAGGTGTCCCCCTCTTGGGCCGCTTACCAGCTCTTCCTCCCTCCTCTCCGTGTGACTTTTCTTTTTCCTTTTTCTTTTCCTTTTCTTTTAATACTTCACTGTTTGATTAGGAAAACTAATTTTGGAATTATACAAAACATTTACCACTCTTTACCGATCAATTCACACACACAAAATAACTGATCTCTGAACTTTCAAACGAAGAACAAAGAAATTAATATTAGTAATAATTTACTAATGTGAGCTGGAAAAAAGAAAAACAGCGGTAAACTTGCAATGGTAATAAATGAGAAAAGAAAGAAAACAGAGATGGCTATCATTTAAAGCGAGGCCGAGGAGAGATTAGAAAGGAGGAAAGAATGGTCTCTACTTCCAATGCGCGGCGAAGCCAACGGGGCCCATGCTCACCTTGTTGTTTCCATCTTCTTCACGCCAAGCACTCCTCCTTTTTTTTCTTTTTTTTCTTTTTTTTTTTTACCATCACATGTGTGTTTTTTTAGGTGACTGGACCTGCAACATGTAGCTGTGTGCTTTGAGTTGTCACAAAAATTACAAATTAAATCTTGCATACGTGGCACTGAAATAATTGTTTGGGGCCCGTTGTTAGATGACTTAGATTTTCTTGCCTTACCTAAAAATCTGATTGCTTTTTTGACTAACTATTTACGTACTTATTTCCTGTTACGTGGCTTTTGTTTTTTGTTATGTTTTTTTTTCCCCCCCTTAAGCACATGGATCACAGGCGAGTGGGTGAAGGGAAGAGGAGGAGGTTAAAACATGTCCTAATGGTTAAATGTCTCGAGTAAATTGTCGGCGTAGAAGAGGGCGGTGGAATTTATCAAAACTGGGATGCTTGTTTAGCTGGGCATCAATCAATCTTTAGGTCACAAGAATCCAAGTAGCCCTCCAAATTGACAGCAGTATTTATTTACTTTGCCTGAGAAAGGCCCCCCAAGTTCCCTTGCAAGTACCTTAGCAGGTTCCGTCTAAACTTCCTTTAAAAATCTAGCCTCTTGCCCTTCATATCTCAATCGTGGCGTGGGCCTATTATTCTTCTCGGCTTTGGTCCCTGGGCACCCTTTTTATTATTATTATTATTATTATTTACTTGTTTCCTCTCCTCTCCTTCAAAGAAGGTTGGTTGCCTTGCCTTTTCTTACGTGTAATCTTTTCTGTGTAATTATTTCTGGCCACGAAAATGGGCTCTAATCTGTCCACATGGATTATGCTTAGATAAACCATTGCGTAATGGCACATTTCAAAGTTATTTGAATATTAATTCGGAAGGAGATAAGATTGATTATTCTCCCACTTTAATAGGTGAATATTTAGAAACCTGCAACGCTATTGTCAATGTAGAAAAAACTTGGACAGCCTAAGGCATGGTGGCGAAGGAAAACGCCAAGGCCACTCCTATCTATTATTTTTTTCTTCTTCTTAACTTCGCTCCAGTTTCACGTGGCCCAACACTTGAATGTAATAATTGAAAAATATGGAGTAAGCAAGTTAATTTGACTTTTCTTTTTTTTCCCTCAATACACACTAGCAGCTATGGGGGCAGCAGAGGAAGATTATGGGCTGGATGTTAATGAAGAACGAGTCCTCTATCAAAAGGGATTATAGTTGATGGCAATTATGAGATTAGGTCTCAAAGCTTTTATGAAAGGTGGGTGTGTGGTTATGGAAGCAATTAATTTGAGGGAGCAAAACTCATGAGCCTCAACTGGGTCTGCGAGAACACAAAGATTGAGATGACCCACCTCCATCAGCATGTGTGAGCATATGTGGAGAGGTGGAAGTTGGATCCTTGGTAATGATTAAGCACATGACAACTCTGTTCCTCCAGAATTAAATCTAAACATAAGAGAAAACAAGGCTGAAAAACACAAGATGGTTCATATGAACTTGATAGGGCACAAGATCGCCTGGCGACTAATGACCTCAAGCCACAGCCACTCGATTCCTGTCTTGACTTTAAACAGCACAAGGATGGCCTGCGAGAAAAACAACCATCTCGTTCAAACCGCAGATAATGGCTCGGTTATTGGACGCATACACAAGATGAACAAGACGTCAATTGTCACACAAGCATTCACGGGAAAAGGAGGGGGGGAGAATAAAATACTTCATCAATGAAAGGGATGCCAGTTGCCCAACCCAGAGATTAAACTTGAAGGATGGAGGAAAGAGAAAAGAGGAGTGAAAGGAAAAAAAGAAAACCATCGTACTAGGTCCACTTGCTCGATGTAATTCGACAGCAGGGCACTAATTCGGGATTCATTGACAATGCAGCTTTCTGTCGTCATTGTAACTCAGTTCCAAAATAATTCATAGCACTAACGCTTTCTTATTAAAAAAAGTAAAAAGTAAAAAAAAAAAAAAAAAGTAAAACTGAGGCGAATGAGTACTCATGGAATTATTTTCAGCTTCCATATGACAATTCACAATGAAAGCACTGACCAAACCACCTTGCGAGATGCGGCTTTATTGTATTTCAGACGCAGTATCATGTATATATATTGTCAAGGGTAGAGAGGTTGGTGGTGGAGCAGGCTATGGGTATTTCATCCACCAAACAACCCAGCAATAACCCACAATCCCCTACAGGTGGAGATGGGCACTAATCAACTATAAGCCTACAACCAAAAAACGCAATAAATAAATAAATAAAACTCAGTGTTTTAAAGCATATTACACGTCTATTCAAATAAATAAAAAAAGCCTATTGTTTTGGCTCTTAAATATATTCAAGTGTTATTCAGATTACAACTAAAAAAAAATCAGTCTATTCAACATTGAGAGAGAGAGAGAGAGTTCAAGATTACCCACATAGTTTGATCGTACAGCTCCAGCAGCAGTTCAAGTTAAGAACACGAAAGGGAAAATGGACTTGATAACAATTACGATGCAAGAGGGGACTTGTGATTAAACTGCTAATAACCAATTCCGATTCAAATGATTTGCCAGGATCTCACTCTACATCAGCTGACAGAGCAAGGCCCGTAAATTAAGAGACGTTGCACGGCATCATTATATAAAGATATATCCAGGATTCATAAGTCATGAGAAAACAATCCAAATATGCCACAGCAGAGTTCAGAAATGGAACACATAACAAGGTAAGCTTAAAGTTTCGTGAGAGGGAAGAGGAGATTAATTTACAATAGGTATCCAGATGCTAGAGAACAAAGCATAGGCCGGTACAAGTCCAATTGCAAGGGCAAGGCTGGGAAGAATACGGTAAATAACATCTTCTCATAGATACAAAGAAACAATCCACCATCAATAGAACAATAGCAAGATCATAAAGCCAGGTGAAGCAGCCGATTCTCAAAGATTTAATATTTGAACTTGCCATCATCCAACACATTGATCTTGTTGCTTCTACTGGAGAAAAACGCCTCATATCAGGCACAGGAAATCTGCACATGAATTACAGGAAGAATTTCTGCGCAGTTCCTTTAACAGGATGGGAGAAAAGAAAACTACAGGCATTCACCTCAAATGACAAAGCCATTCCTTCAATGGATTCTAAACCCCTTCTTGAATACACTAACCCTGAGCATTAGGGTTAGCATCCACTTCTCATCAAAAACTAAACTCTTCAAATAAATTCAGTTTATGGTTTCTAAACCATTTCTCAAATATATTGTTTCAGGCAACAATAACCCTGAGAAGTCAAGTTTCCACAAATCTTTGAAAATAACTCTTTCAATGAATTCCTTCTATGGTTTTCAAATCCCTTTTGAATCATTTGTCCTTGATGCTTGAGGTTAATATCTACATAGTTTCAAAATTAATTCTATCAGCTTTTGACTTGGACTATCAATCTGCAAGCTTATCTGCAAAATCATCCAAGTCAAAAGCTTTCTCCCTCTAAAATGGATAGCAACTGTTGGGCAGTTTCAGCATCTGCAGACATGTTACCATCAATGAGCCTAGATGTCCTAACCTGTGCTCCAGGAAGGAAAAACGACATTTATTAGCACCTTGAGGGGGGGAAATGACTTATCATGAGAAAACAGAACACGTGAACGCAGAAACCAGCTAAATTCCATGTATACTTGGCCATTATAATATGTCAAATATTGCTTCAGAAAGAACTCACAGTTATATATGTAACATATAGTCAGATACACATCATGCGCATCAGACAGTAAAAGATGTAGTAGAAGTGGGCATTAAAGTAAAAGGCAGTTTCACGATATTGAGAACATAACTAAGGTCGAAGTATCAATGAGGACTCATAGGAATAAAGAGAAAACAGAGATTGTGACAATTTGTCAAAATATGTAATTTTTACCGTCAAATTGCTTCATATACTTTTGGAACTCCATAAACTTTGAAGTCTTGACTGCCAATCATACTTTCTGCGTTCAAATGAAACAAGCATATCAAAAAAATATTGCAATTGTAAGAAACATAGCCATATTGCTAAGATGTTAATCCATATAAATTTTACACCAATACAAGTTATGCTACTTAAAAACCCTGACAATAATCTTCCACTTGCATTCACGAAGCAAAGGAAAAGCAATAATCTATAGCACGTGTATAATTTACATGCTATGTATGAACAAATAATAGTGCCTCCTAATAGCAAGAAAAAGAATGCGTGAAAAAAATAAAATTAGGGTCGGAAATGTGACACAATAATGGTGGATATAATCCAGCTAAATCAATTGGCCTAAATATCATAAGAATCTTACCAGGTCTTTGGATTGGCTGCCTGATGGACACTGGAAACTGGAAATAGAAACAGGTCTCCTGTTTCTTCAGCACAGGAACGTAACATTCTCAGGAATGCTATTTCCTCAGTGAGACTTGACATATACCTCACACAGGACAAACGAAGCCTGCAGGCAGATAATATAATGAGGTTTTGCAATAGTAACAAAAATCAATTGAATTAAATAATTCTTTATCGAGATTGCCAAAAATCTTGAAACTTAATCTAAATAGAAAAAAATCAATAGAGAAGATAAATAATAAATTCATTCAAAACAAGAAAAGCTATTAAATAGATCACTACACGCCACATCGATTTTTTAAAATGGGAAAAAAGACAAGTGGTATAACACAGCAATCTGACATGTTAGAATCAAGACTGTGAGCTTGATCATGGTATCCCTGAAAAATTGTTTTTTTTGGGGTGGGAATGGGTGGCCCTAGCCCTCTCAAAGTTTGAAAAATTCTCAAAATTCCCCCTTCCCTAAAACTTTCAAGGCACTTTTATGAAATGGGCCGCCAAAATCAAAATTTTATGTTTTGGCCCTCCAGGTTTACCAAGTCTAGATTCATCCCTGGGTATAGCAATATATAAATCCGTGCCAGTGTTTGGTTTGTGTTTATATGTATCTGGTAGTGGAAAGAAAGAAAGAAAGAAGAAATCAAGAGTAACTAAACCAGATGAAACTCACTTTAGCTAAATCACTAAATTGGAGTTAAATTAGCCTTTCCACTCGAAGATTTGCTTCTTTAGTTATGCTTTTAATGAAAGGAAGAAGGCAGAAAGGAAGTAGACAACAATTGTGAAACAAGACCCATTTACCAGTTGCAGAATTAATTAAAATTTTTTTTTTTTTTTTTGCAGAAATAAGTCTTTAATTGATAGTTGAATTCACACTAATGCATCAGCAGTATCCTTATTAACAAATGGAATGGAATGAAAATAACTCGAATCTAAGAAAGCACCGCACTGGACCATTTTACTGCATTAAAGATTACTAATTACTAAGATAAGCTCCAACGTGTGAAGCCTGCTAACACTTCCAAGTATTCCCCGAGCATAAAAACGAGATTAATAACAAATACATAAAACAAAATTAATTTCACAATTCACAAGACCCTAATCTTATTATAAAAGCAAGTAACTAAATAACCAGCGTTCAGTTCGTAGTCCTAAAATTCCAACCTCAAATCCACAAACTCCAATAATAAAATCATAAAATCCACAACTCCTAATCAAAATAATACAACTAATTACTCAACATTATAAGAAAAAATAAGAAGAAGGAAGGCCCAAAATTTAAAATTACCTCAAAATGATGAACAGGAGCATACTCGTGTAAAACCCAATCAGTCCTGACTGCACTCTTGCCAGAACTCCCCAAATACAAAACAAACCTATTACTTGTCCCCAAAACAACCTTCCCACCTGGACCGAGCACAACATTTCTAAACCTATCACTTCTCCTCCAATTCCCTCCTTTTGCCTTTCTTCGAATAACAACACCAGCGCCTCTTCCTCACTTTATAACCATACGCATAACACGTAAATCAAACGGCGACTCAATCAAATCATATCCATCGAGATCATCGGTGTCGCTGGGAAAGGTGCGGTTCTAGTTTGTGAGGTAGTAATAGAGGAGTTATTCGCCGGAAGGGTAAAACCGGCAACCTGGCGGTGGTGAGAACGACAGCGTTTTGGGGTTTTTTCGTGTGATTGTCTTCCATTGTAGGATTTGTGAGTGCAGCAAAGGAAAAAATCTGTGAGGGGTTAAAA
>Ga0325414_1004572_pt1 | contig 14517 bp, 6 predicted proteins | sample PopdelMetagenome_8_FD_206183 | JGI IMG/M metagenome (GOLD analysis project Ga0325414, IMG submission 206183) | Populus deltoides microbial communities from Bellville, Georgia, United States - Leaf-PdKOR-R3 | ecosystem: Host-associated > Plants > Phyllosphere > Phylloplane/Leaf | place: USA...
ATGAAATTAGAAAGAAAAAGGGAAATTAAGGATAAAATAGAATGAAATCAGAGGATAAGGGATTGAATTGCACTTTGGCAGATCCCATATCAAAAGAAAACCCTAATCTATAGGAATTAGTCAAAACGGCGTTGTTCAAGCCTTGGATTGAGGGGGCATTTTCAGACATTGTCGATCATCCCAAAGGTTAAAACCACCACTATTCGACCGAAAAACACCCTCTTTACAACCCCATGTCTTTAATATCAAATATTTATGTCTTATTTTCTCTATAGATCTCCACAACATCTTGTCTCTAGTCAGTCAATACCATAATTTCAAACATTATGTTGTTTGGGTGGACACTTTTAAATGTTCAAATATAGAGTTACAAACCTCCAAATCAAGCAAGAATAAGTCTAATCAAAAGGCATATACCCTCTCTACCAAGTCCAGGAGGTCTCAGGAGATGTTGACAACAAAGATGGTCTGACGAGGTCTTGAAAGTGGTCGACCCAGTCAGCCTTGACAGGAACACTCGGTTGTAGAAGAACGTTCAACTTTTTTGTTTGTTTCCACTTAGAAGCATCTAGAAGGATTACATCAAGGGTTTAAAACTTTTCTCTCAGGATCCAAAGGTAGAAAACACCCACCTTGATCTCCAAGTACCCTACAAAACCACATACACCCAAAACCAACAGCTCATTGGCAAAACCAGCAAGGTTTTAGTCTATTGGAACCCTAGACAATCCATCTAAAAGACCTAAACCTACTTATAAAAGAAGAGGTTAAAGAATAGAAGAAAAGGGAGGAAGAGAAAAAAAACTAAATAGAAAACATAGGGAAAGAAAAGAAGAAGAGAGAAGAGGAAAGAAACTTAGGCTAAGGGGCAAGGGTCCTATCCAAAAAGCTTTTAAAGCTTCATCTTTGGTCTAAGGATGTATGGAAACAAGAAAAGCTTCATCTTTGGTCTAAGGATGTATGGAAACAAGAAAAAGGAAAGCAATACCAAGAGCTAATCCAGATTCGAATTTTCAAAGCTAAGAAGGTATACACATTCAAGCCTTGAAAGTGGAGTCTATGAGGCCTGTCAGGTCCTTCTTTTGTGTTCAATATGAAGTCTTGAATGCCATGATATGCTTTTGATTGTTTTTCTGTCATTTTATTACATGAAACTTAGATTTAAAGGATTGCTAAAAGTTGCAGCAAAGAGATGGTGCATTTTTGTTAATGAAAGGATACCTCCTGCTACTAGGTAGCTGGTCTAACCATTTTGAGGTGAAAATGGTCAGATTTTGAAACTCATTCTGTCAAAGTTTGATTGTTGTTTTGAGTCGGTAGCTTTTAGGTTTGGAATCAATGCATTATTTTGAGTTTTTATGTTGTTTTGTTGTTTCTTTTACCATAATTATGTTCCTCATCAATAGTATGGTATGTGGGGATAAGGACACATTTTAGAGGCCAAAATGGTCTTTTTGGGCATATTTTGTATTTGTTGATTTTCTAGGCAGCATTTTCTGGGCTTAAGGTAGATTCATCCGTTGAATGTTGCCTTCAAGACTTGCTTGGTTTAGTTTCTGGTTTAGATAGGTCTGTCCATCATCTTTGATAAGTAATTTAGGAGTTTTTCACATCAATAACATGTTTTAATGGATTTAAATCCTAGGGTTTTAATTTCAAATTGAAACCCTTTTTGGGCAAAATTGTGTGATTTTGTTGATCATTAAAAGAAATCAACCCTTGATTCTTGATCTATGGAGGATTACGAACAAAATCATCCCCTTTTTTGTTCGAAATCTGCTATAGATCGAGAACTACATTTTGTGAGGAGACGAAGAACATTCATTTGTTTTGTTTTGTCTTTGCTGTTTTGATCTATTTTTTATTAAAAAAAAATTTGAGTTTTCATGTTTTTGCCACTTTTAATTTGTTTTGTTCCTCTTTTCTTTCCTATGGTTTGTTTCTGAGTTGACTCGGTTGGGTCAAACCTAATTATCAAGTTAACCCCAATCGGGTCAACCCATTTGGGTTGACCCGGCTGAAATAAAAAAAAAATATATATATATAATAATATAAAAAACAACATAAAATCATTTTTTTGCTTTTTTTAGTCTTTGGTTTTTATAATGTTTTTTTCTTAAAAAAATTCCTCTTAAACCTCTTTTTTTTTATTCTCAAGAAACTACAAGTAAAAATAATGTTTTTTTTGTTGCATACGACCAAGTGTCTTAAAAATACATATTTTGCATGTGTTTTAGGATTTAATAACCATTTTATTAAATTCATAAGAATATGACCAATATTTCAATAAACCGCCTTTTTTTTAATTCATGACAATCAATGGTTAAAAATCCTGGTATAAAATGTTGGACCTACAAGTGAGGCTGATAATTGAAATATTGGAGTTAACCGAAAAATTCTTAAAGTTATTCTAAATATTCATAAATTTTAATTAGAAGTATTTTTCACCGTAACACATATTATGAAGATTTTTTTAAGAATTTATTTTGGTGCACGAGTCCATGATAAATTCTTAAACATCGAGTTTATTCATACAAGTAAATCTCAATCCTAAACCTTTAAACCACATCAAATCATGCAAAGCAGTTTATCTCAAATATGGTGCGTTGGGGGTGTTAATACCTTTCCTAGCCGCAACTAGTCCCTTACTCTTGAATCTCTAATAAGACTAGTACACCCAGGTTCCCTAGCGACTCTAAACCAAACAACCAGATGGCGACTCCTTCGACCCCTTACATGCCTTTCGCATACGTGCGATAACACGATCAAAAGATTGATGTCTTATCCCAAGTGCAGGATTGTCAAAGTAATAAATAACTCGACAAGACTGGAGTCGAACCACATGGAGGTGAACTATATAAATTACAAATAATAAAATGATATTGATGTTGAAGAGAACTTTGAGATGTGATAATGATGAAAAGATTAAACAAGGATAAAGCAATTGTCAATGTTAGAGGATCCACTAATGGTATTTTAAATAAACATAGTATAAACTACTTTTTATTACTCAACTGGAAACCACACACAAATGAGGTTTCAATCGGATGATTTATCATTAATGACTCACTATAAAGTACTAATATTATCATATTATTTATCTTATTTAAGTAATACCAATACTTTTAAATATTGTCAGGTATTCATGATGCTAACTTATGTTAACAACAAATCAAGTTCCTCTCATAACAACGATGTTAGACGAAGACTATGAAGGATTAAGCATTTATTGTACCAAGTGTTATACAACATAAATCTAGATTAACCATTTAACAAGTAAGGTATTAAGAGTGAATAAGATAAAAATGATAAGACATGTTAATAACAAACTTTATTTAATACAAGCATTGAAGTCCATGTTAAGTCTACTCAATTAGTTAAACCTTTTCACCTTGACATAATAAACTTAGCTAAACATTATGAAGAAGATAAACATAAATAAACTAAATAAGAACATAGTTATGATGAAAAGCATAAACAATAGATTAATGAAAGCAAAACTTAAACATTACAAAAATACAAAGAAAGAAAGCAAGAATATGTCTTGATCTGAAAACCAAGATACCTAAATACAAGGAAAATACCTCCTTTTATAGGTTAAAAATTCGGAACTATTAATTTGATGACTAACTATTTAGTTGGTGGCCAACCATTGACTTTGTGGCTGGTTATTGACATTGTTGACTGGTTATTAACTTTGTTGGCTGACCAAAACGTCATCACTAATATCAGAATTGGAGCATATAATCTTCATGAAAGTTGTGGGACATTGTCTTAGCTTTGCAAAAAAATAATAATGAGCTTATTTGGACTTTTGAAACTCGAGATATGAGATGAACACCGAACAATGTCTAGGCTACAGGACAGATTCAGACGTCTCTTTTGTTGCTAAGATTTGAACTTGAAAACGGAAGATTGGAATCTTGGACTCTTCATGAAAGTTTTAGGCTTATGTCTTAGCTTTCCATAAAGATAAACTAGACCTAAATCTAAGATCTATAACTCCAGTTATGATCCAATAACTGAATGGTGTTCTAGTTTGAATTGAACCAGCAGTTCTTCTCTAAGCTAAGTCCTCTCTTTGTCTCTTCACTTTCAATAGTTAATCACACCAATCAATCCTTTGTGTTGTGGGATAAACCTGCATTTAAAATGAGCATTTACCTTAGATTAAAGGTATCTTATACTATCAGACTTGTTATTATTAAACATGCTTAAGTTAGGGAATTTAAGGATACTTTAAGTGCAATATGATGATATAAACCCTTAATGAGAATGCACTTTTAAGTACTAATCATGCGACACATGTATTGACTAGTATTTCTATTTTTTCAACATTTCATTGAAAAAAATCATAATTCAAACAATTTTGAATTTCTAGTTTATCTTCTTCATTGATGGATCCTATAGCCAAGTATATGATATTATTTCAATCATATCTCTCTCAATCTGTGTCTTAGAACACATGTCTTTGGAGGGAGTGTTCCATGTAAAATAGATAAGAATCTAATATTAGATTCTTCTATACTAAGCTATTTTAGCAACTAGTCTATATGCATAGATTGAGACAATTTAAGCAACCTTCTAGATCTATCTCTATAGATCTTTATATACAATATATAGGTTGCTTCTCCTAATTTTTTTGTGAAGAAATTCTTGGACACCCAAAATTTTACTGATTAAAGTAAAGATATGTTATTTCTAAATATGTCATATATATATAATATTAGAAAAACAACATAATTCTTACTAATCTTTTAATAAATACAAGGTTTATCCATATTTTTTATGAAATCAAATTTGTTGATTGTACCATCAAAATTAGATATCTCTACTCCTTAAAGCTTGCATAGTACATTTGTACATTATCTTTCATGTTAATCTTTCTTTTAAATACTCACTTAGATCATTGGGTTTTATCCCTTCAAGTGAATTAACCAAGTTTCAAACTTGGTTAGTATATCAAGTCTATAGCTTCAAGTCATTTCTTAGAATAAATATCATATATTACTTCCAAGTAATTTATAGGCTCATAACATGTCATTCATAGTTTCTATGAGAGATCTTTATTTCATTGATGCATGACTTGTCCTACCAAATTTATAGAGATTTTGTTTTTCTTAAGGTTCAAGTTAAATATTCAATTGTTTAGCCTTGTGAATATATTTAATTTGGATGTAATGTTCTAAGAAGTGTGAAGAATTTCATTCTTTTTAAGATAATCCTTGAAATATTTGGTCGAATATTAACCACCTCAATTCAATCAAAGTTTCTTAATACTTATTCCAATATGTATTTCAATTTTATTACATTTTATATTGAACCTGAGAATTTTAAATTCAAGTGTATACAAACCATTCGTATAATTACAGGGTCCATAAAAACATCATTATTAACAATATTTATCCCTAATAGTAAATTTAAATCCATTTAATACTAAATAAAATGAAAACAATGTTTTAAAATACTAGAACATAATAACAATTATAAAATTCTAGTATCAACTCATTAGACAAAATAAAAATACTAGTTCTTATAACTAATGCAGTAACCCTTGCATTATTGATTCGTAGGTTCATTTTGCTTTAATTAATATTCTACCTTTTTTTAGTTCATGCATGTAATTACAAATGTAAAAACCACATTTAGTATCCAACACCTAGGAACTATAATGCAACATCGTAAGATAATTTTCAATTATAAACAAACCTGAAGTAGAAGTTTCATTAAGCTTTTTTGCCTTCATAGTTACAAGGTATTCCTTGCAATTCCTCCTTAAATATCCTTCACTTCCACAATAATGACAAGTTCCTTTATCTTTCTTGATGCCGCCATTAGGTTTGTTTGCTTTAGAGACAACACCCTTATTCTTCTTATTATTCTTCTTAGACATTCTAGAAGACTGAACTAGAAGAACTAGACATTTTCCTTAGAGGTCTTATACCTCTCTGTTCTATTGGCCTCATCAAACAATTTTTTGAGATGCATAATCATTGTATGGGCATCCATATTCTCATGTTATCTTTGAAGTTCAGGTGACATACTAGTTAACATCACACATGCAGCTTATTCATCGTCATCAACATGACATCACACAAGGGCATTTGGAATTAGATTTTCAAGAACATATAACATCTTTTCTTGCTTGAGAACAATTCTCACATTTGGGTGTCAATCCAAGAAATTTGGTCTAATCAATTTGTTAGCATCAATCATGCTTCATAAGGATATGTTACTACTTATTTTAATCTACAAACCTATTTAGATGAAAATAGAGAGTATTAGTTTCTTGCATACGTATTTAAATTTCAAATTTAGATAAGGTCTTTAATCCTAATTTGATCTCTCGCTATTTTCTTGCAAATTAATAGCCCTCCTTATTAATTCAGGAAATCTCACTTAGATTTTCCTAATGGGTTGGGATCCCATTTAATTTATTTGACCTTAAGTGACTAAATAAATCAAAATAAATAAAATTTGGTAGATAATATAGTTTATTAATCACATCTATTTATGACTCTTAGATCAATTAAATGACAACTCTTTGTCTAAACATATCATATATGTTTTGCCTAACTCATGTCTCTAACCTCATATGATCATGATTGACTTATCTAATTTGCATAGGTTAGTTAAGTAGAACCTAATTTTATAGCATTAAACATATTCAATTAATGGTAACATTAAGTGACTCAACAAATTATCCATGGATAGAATTCTTGTTTTATGCATATAAGATTGGAAGGCAACTATTCATGTTCTCAACATGTATTTAATATATTAATGAGGGATTTATTATCAATTAATTAGGTCTCATATATAACATGACATCATAGATATACATTACATATATAACAATTTATATATAAACATACACCCCTACCATGCCATTCTAATTGGATTATTATGGACATATCTAAGTTAATTCCAGTGAGTCATTGCAGGAAATTAAATGGTCAAATCCTAGGTAGCTATAGCAAGTTTTCATAAGTCCATTGCAAGCACTTTAGTTGTAGCCTTCATCGCTATTTCTTTCTTCGTCTAGGATTATATAACAATTTCTTATCTAAATTTCTAAATTACATAATATTTATATAATTAATTAAGAAACCTCGAGTTACATTCGAAGAAAATAAAATGAGAAAAGAATTACAACCCATAATAAAAAAATAGAGATAAGACATGATTCACATACCCTATTTAATAAAATTACAACCATTCAACCATAAAATAAAAGCACAATGACATTGGTCTTTAATGTCCATAACCATCCACCATTCATAAAAACATTTTAACATCATGATAAATACATTGCATGCTTCGATTCTAATTATTGGCTTTATGTGCTACTATAAAATAATATTTCTAACACTTAGAAATATCTAATCAAATATAATTTGATAATTTCTCAATCAAAACAAGTTTTATTAAACATAAATTCCATGAAAAATATTTTTCAAGATTTAATAAGAAACTTAATGACATTAAAATCCTTATTAGTATCCTAAACTATTTTAGGATTAATTAAATAACAATTTTTGGACTTAAAAACTCTTGGAATTTTAGAAAAATTAATTTTCTAAATATTATTTAATTAAATAATTTAACTAAATAAATTCTAATCTCATTAGGATATCATAAAACTTAAAAAATTGAATTAAACAATTTAATTCATTCCTAATCTTATTTGGAAAATAAATTATTTAATTTAAATAATTGAAGGTATAAAATCCAAATTATATTTAATTAAATTTTTTTAATTAAATCCTAATTATATTAGGAAAATTAATTATATAATTAATTTAATATGTCTTTCAATTAAAATAAAATCAAAATTTTATTTCTAGGGTTAAAAAGGCATAAATAAGTGGGTAAAATGATATTTTATATTAAAATAAACAATATGGTCACCACATAGAAGGAGAGGGGTAATGAGGTAAAATACCTTATAACCCTAAAACCATCTATTTCTCCCCTGCTTTTACTATGTGTCACCTTTAAGGCATCTTGCCCTTGCTGCCAACATGCGTTCTAGTAGCCACTGCCTACAGCGACGCGAGGCACAGCCCTCGCATGCTGCATCTGCAGCGGTGCAAGGCTGGTGTCTTGCGCTGCTAGCAACGACAACTCCCAGCACAACAAATAACAACGGGTGTTGCCAGCAACATCGAAAACGTCCAGTGCATTTAGTGCTTCCACCCACGACAATGTTGCTGTATATTTTTCTAGCCAAATTTGGAAATCTCATCTAGATCTGATCAAAACAGTAATTGAGTGATTTATTTAAAAAAATCTGATTTCAAAAATCATGAGAGAGAAATTGACCTTTTGGAAAAAATATCTGTTTTGCACATAAAATTAATTTCTAATTAACACCAATAACAATTAAACACATGCAATCAAACAACCCTAATTATTCTAACAAAGGCTTCGCTATTATTGTTGGGTTCCTGAATATCATACACAATGAATATTATGAAATAAAATTTTTTTTGGAGTTCCTAGGATCCTGTTAGATTTATCTAGAGTTGTTTAGGGATTTATACTTAAAGATCTAATGTTCTTCGACTTTGAATAATTTCTTAAAGGTTAGGTTGTTGCAAATAACAAGTTGTCCAATTGTTCGATCTCCAACTGTAATCCACATGAATCATCTCTGAAAAATCTCCTAAACCCTATTTAGGAGAGAGAGATTGCTATGTCTAAAGTGATAGCTCTAATATTGTGTTTACATAGTTTTTCTTTCTAACAGATAACCACTTCTCACTTTTTTCATTTATAAAATTATAAGCTTAGCTTTATATTTGTAGGAAATCCTAAAAACCCTATAAATGATAAAAAGTTTATTTGACCTTTAAAAAATATCCATATATTATTTAAGGATAATTTTAGAATTTTAATCAATCAAATTCTTGATTTTTCTAGGTCTAGAAATATAATCTATGTATTAATTATATTCTAGTCCTTAATTTCTAAAATATATTTTAATCAAGTCATACTTAATTAAATCATCCTAGTTTAATTTTTGATTAATGATTTTTAATATATGTGACCGATTAGGTTCCTAATATGTTGGCTTAAATATAAAATATAATTCTAATTAAATAATTTAATTTATTATCAATTCATCAATTGATTAATTTATATTTGATGGTTAGGTGCATCGTTTAGCAACGTGTCATGATCCCTCAAATATTAGAAAAGTCATTAATGGTTTGACTTAACCTTTCAGTGATCGGTTTCTTAGTGTTATTAATATCCTTTCATCAATAATATTCTGATTTAACATTAAAACATATAGTATGTTTGTCATATTAAATCATGTTTATTCTCTACATAATAGTCATTGATCATTTGAATAAAATTTGTAACTCTTGAAAATCTCATTTCAGTGACCGGTTTATTAGTGTTATTAATATCTTTTCATCAATAATATTCTGATTTAACATTAAAGCATGGAGTATATTTGCCATGTTAAATCATGTTTGTTCTCTACATAATAGTCATTGATCGTTTGAATAAGATTTGAAACTCTTAAAAATCTCATTCCACCTTGGCTAAGAATTTCTCAGTTAATACTATTTGAGAAAATATGGAATATTTTCCCTAATTCACCTATTGATCACTCAAGTACCTTCATATAGTTCATGCTACACTCAATGTCTGCCTTTTCATTGCCTCAATTAAGATAATATATAACATGATCAAAGCATAATATTTTCTATATAAGATAACATAGTGATCTCAAGTCTAAGGATCATTTACACACATATCACGTGAGCCTTTTCCATAGACGTAGGTGATCTCTACATATGAAATCTCATGCAGGTCAGTTTAATGTACATGTTTTATAACAAACACCTATATTTTAGTTCTAGGTATCTCTTATACCTCAACTTATGAGAACAATTGCTTCTTTGCATAAAGAAGGGAACATAATATGTATCAGTCTCTACAACTCTAATGAATGTCTAGTATTCACAAGAGCATTGACCAAGAACATTTTAGAAATAATGCTTTGATGCAATAGAAATCTCATAATTATAACAATTTTATAATTTTCTTTGCAAATTATTTTTATCCCATGAACTTTATCTTTACTCTAGATTCATTAATATAATATTATATGAATATTAAAGATAAATGAAACCTTTATTAATAATAAATATGTATTTATATAAATATAATAATGTCACGTGTAACCAACCGATTGACTATAGGGCATATTAAATTAATAGTTGTATGTTGGATTTTTAGGTTTGCTGATATTATTGGTTATTTCCCTATTATACTAGGTGATCAAAATTTATTTTTGTAACCATTAGGATGGATTTACTAGAATAAAGAGTGTCGAGAATGTTCAGGTAGTAGGGAACCAATTTTTATAAAATTAAATTTCTTTTTTTTTCCTCACTCTCTATTGATAACTTATTAATATGTACATTATTATTGTTGTATACTCCCTATTTATTTATTTAGCTTATGCGAGACTTGATTTACTATACACATTACATTGACATGTTAGCATTTACGTTTATGATGTTCTTATATATAGTATTGCATTTATAATCTTATGAGGAACTCTTAGTTTGGAATCTATAGTTGTATGGCAATGGATTTTTTTAAATATTTTTTAGTTAATTTATTTTTATCATGGTTGTTTAAACAACATTCATTACTAATTATATTAGTCATGAAGCAACTTGATTGCCCAAATTTAATCTGCTTATACTCTTAAATTGTGGTTTATGCACATTACATTGGCATGTTAACATTTGTGTTTATGTTGGTTTTAAATGTAGCATTGCATCCATAATTTTGTGTGGAACTCTTAGTTTGGAATCTATAGTTGTATGGCAATGGTTTTCTTATATATTTTAGTTAATTGATTTTTATCTTGGCTATTTAATTAACCTTTATTATTATTATTATTATTATTATTTTGATCAGAATGTAAGTATAAATTAAGATCAAAGGTTACCATGTTGGAAAACCAGCAAGTTTAGATACATATAAAAATTAGGAATAGGCTCCCAAGCAAAAGAATACCAGGAATAGCCAGGTCATGCATACATACATAAACTAACTAGGCAACAAAGAGAAACCTATATTTTATACACAAAGAACATATAGGGAACAAGCTTCCTAAAAAAAAAAAGGCTATATAAGGCCAAAACCAAAATGTGCAGGAAAGGTTAAAAAAGAAACCACATAATGGAGGTGTCTAAACCAACCCAACCAGCAGAACAAGTCAACCAAAATCCATATCAAAATCTGGACTCCAAAGGAGCCAAAACCAAAGCTGAACAACCTAGCTAGCAGAGACCAGCAAGCAGATCAACAAAGACAGAGGGAGCACAACAAATAGCAAACCACCTTTCAGCAGAAAACAAAGCATCCAACAAACAGAGGAATTGGCGCTAGAAGAAACACCCATCAACATAAAACAACAAGAATGATAGCAAGTCATGCGACAAATAGTCCAGAAGAAAAATAATAGACCATCAGAAGAGACTCTCCCAGTCATTCCTAAAATCCTAGTAAAAGAGAAGGAATCAGAAACAGATGAAGTTGTATACATCCTAGACAAATAGAGAAACATCACACCTAGAAGCAACAAGAAACACAAAAGTAGAAAAGAGGAAGACAATAAGCTTTCAAAGAGGTCAGAATACGGATAACCAAATCTCGTGTGAAGACATTTCAGAGCTTAACCTGAAACACTATAAGCTAAAGGATTAGATTCATGGAAGTACAAAACTGTGTAGAAGAGAGTCTGAAACTTGCAGAGTAAATAATTAACATATTTATCAGTATTATCAAACACTCTATTATAGAATGTACTTATATAGGAAATATTGTATATAAGAAATATTGTAGACATGCTCTTGTGTGATAACCTCCACCATTACTATTGTATATTGCCCTTCCTATATATATAGAAAGGGTTGGCTAACCATTAGGTTAAGCCTCCCAATTATTCTCAACTTGGTATCAGAGCCTTCTGCCGTTAGAACTCTTTTCTCCCTTCCTTCCTTTGCAGCCGACCCTCTCTTTACTTTCTCTACATGGATTCTACTGCTGCCGCCGACTTCTCCCTCTCCACAGGTAGTGCAGCACAGTCAGCTAGCCCTCCCCAAGCTGCTGCAGCTAGTTCCCTTTCTTCCCCACAGCAGCCTCCACCTGCAGAGCTTGTCTCTAATTCTTCCTCCCAAGTCCCTGCCGTTCCTTTACCTCTCATGGGAACTGTCGCTACAGCTATTGTTCCTTTAGCGAACACTCACCAAGTTGTTTCGCTAAAACTTACGAACACAAATTATCTCTATTGGAGAATGCAGATGAAGCCATATCTCCTTGGTCAAGGTGTTTTTCACTTTGTTGATGGTTTCGTGCCGTGTCCTCCATCTCATATTTTTGACAGCTCTGCTGGTTCTTCCTCCATCATCAGCCCTTCTTTTCTTCATTGGAAGCAACAAGATCAACTTATTTTGAGTGCTTTGCTCTCCTCTCTCTCCGTGGATGTGTTGCATCTCGTGGTAGATTGTTCTACTTCGCATTGTGTTTGGTGCACTCTTGAGAAAGCGCTTGCCTCTCCGTCTAATTCTCGCATCATGCAACTCCATGGCTCCTTTCAAGACCTTCGGTAAGGTGACTCATCGGTTAGTCTATACATGCAGCAAGCCAAATCGTTATTTGACGAATTGGCTGCTGCTGGTCGCCCCATGTCTCTTGAAGATTTCAATCTTTATATGTTTCGTGGCCTTCGTGGTGAGTTCAAAGACTTGGTAACGAGTCTCATAACCAAGGCAGAACTGCTATCCTATGCTGATCTTCACAGCCACTTTCTTACCCATGAATTTCTGCACAAGAACCCTTTCCATTCCATGGCTGCCGCTCCTTCTCTGCTGTCTTTTTTTTCTCTGCCACAGCAGCCACCTCTGCTGCCAACACCATAGTTTTCTGCACACCATGCTATGACTCATCACAACCCCAACTTCAGCCGCAACAGGGGTCGCTCTAGAGGTAATTGGCGTCCCCACAACAACTGTTTCACTCCCAAGAACAGGGGCCAATCTGCTGCAGATTGGCGACCAAACCACTGGCAGCAAACCAGGCGCAATTCCAGTGCTGGGCAGTGGTCTGGACAGCAGCATGTACGCTGCCAATTGTGCTCCGGTTTTGGGCACATAGCTCCCTATTGTTCCCAGTTTCGTAGCAGCTCTCCGCAGCCTTCTGCTTATCTTGCTGTTGGGAATATCTCTGCTGCGACTTGGTTCACCGACACCGGCGCAAATCAACACATCACACCTGATCTTGGAACTCTGACCGATTCTGCACCCTATCTTGGTAATGATTATTTGCATGTTGGTGACGGTAAAGGCCTTGACATATCCCATAGTGGACATACTAAATTACATTCCCCAAAACGCATGTTTACATTATCTAATGTTCTCCATGTGCCTCACATTACCAAACCGTTGTTATCTGTTCAAAAATTCTATCGTGATAATCATGTTTATTTTAAATTTCACGCTTCTATGTTTTATGTGAAGGATCTCATCACCAAGGAAGTTCTCCTTTCCGGTCAGAGTCATGATGGCCTTTATGTCCTCTCAGAGTCTTCTGCCACGTTAGTTCCTCAAGCTTTTTGGTCTCCTTGCATCTCCGCGACTGCCGACCTGTGGCATCGTCGTTTGGGTCATCTAACCCCTAGCATTTTCAATTTGTTAGTTTCCGGTAATAAAATCGTATGTACTTCTAGACGTTCTCTTATTTAGTGTCAAGCTTGTCCTTTAGGAAAGTCGTCCCGTTTGTCATTAGACCTACGGGTCACAAAACTTCTGCCCCACTTGAATTAATTTTTAGTGATGTTTGGGGTCCTGCCCCTATGTTTTCTTCTGATGGCTTCCGCTATGTTGTTATTTTTGTCGATGCGCATACCAAACATATATGGTATTATCTGCTTGTTGCGAAATCTAATGTTTTTTCCACTTTTCAACGTTTTCAAACACTTGTTGAGCGTTAGTTTTCTCTTAAAAATAAATCTGTTCAAACTGATTGGGGCGGTGAATATCGTAAATTAAATAAATTTTTTCAGACCATTGGTATTCATCATCGGTTAATTTTTCCTCATACTCATGAACAAAATGGCACTGTTGAACGTCATCATCGACATATTATCGAAACTGGCCTAACCCTTTTAGGCCAGTGTAGTGCCCCATTGCGATTTTGGAACTATGCTTTTGAATCATCGGTCTATCTTATTAATCGCATGCCTACTCTTGTTCTCCAAAATACATCTCCATTTGAGTGTCTGTTTCGACGCACTCTTGATTATAACTTCCTACGTACTTTTAGGTGTCTTTGTTTTCCCTTTTTGCGTCCATATCATGCTCATAAATTAGATTTTCGGTCTTCTCCTTGTGTGTTTTTAGGTTATAGCTCATCCCATCTTAGTTATCGTTGTCTTGACTTAGAGTCTGATCGTATTTATGTCTCCTGTCATGTTCGTTTTCA
>Ga0325414_1004573_pt1 | contig 14512 bp, 11 predicted proteins | sample PopdelMetagenome_8_FD_206183 | JGI IMG/M metagenome (GOLD analysis project Ga0325414, IMG submission 206183) | Populus deltoides microbial communities from Bellville, Georgia, United States - Leaf-PdKOR-R3 | ecosystem: Host-associated > Plants > Phyllosphere > Phylloplane/Leaf | place: USA...
CCATGAGTTGGGTCCGTTAGACCATTTCCATCATCCATTTTTCTTCAAGATGGGTCCGGTGGATGGTGCCATCACGCATTTTTTCATGTTTTGGGTCTGAGAGAACATTTCCATCATGCATTTTTTTTCTAAAAGATATTCAGATTAAAAGTATTATAAAAAAAAACAAAGGGATTATATATATTAAAGATAAATATTAAATTTCCATCATGAGAGAACATTTCCATCATGCAGTGTTTTTTGCACGGCATGGGTCCGTGAAGTCCTCTATAAAAGCCTAAACCTCCTCGCTGCCATTTGCAACAATTAATATTGTAATAGTTGATATTAATTAAGATGGGGCTGTTCCTTCAGGTGTTGACGGTGTTAGTGATAACGGTTTCGCTGCAAGGATGGCTGCCTCTTGGTTGCTTGGAGGAAGAGAGGATCGCTCTGTTGCACCTCAAAGATTCTCTTAACTATCCCAACGGCACCTCCCTTCCCTCCTGGATCAAAGCCCACGCCAACTGTTGTGATTGGGAACGTATTCGGTGCAACAGCAGTACAGGTCGAGTCACCGAACTCTATCTTGGCAGCGTAAGGAATGAGGAGCTGGGAGATTGGTACTTAAATGCCTCCTTGTTTCTTCCTTTCCAACAACTCAACTATCTCTCCTTGTACGATAATAGTATAGCTGGTTGGGTTGAGAACAAAGGTTTGCTCTCTTAAGTATTACAAAATATTTATATTAGTTTTATTTTTTTAGAATTAATCAAATAAGGTGTTGTTTAATTAGTACTATCATTTTGGAAGAAAATAGAAAGCATATTTAATTAGTAAAAAGGAGTAATTTGTTTAATTCCTTACATTATTAATATAATCATTTTGAGGGTGAAATGCAGCTTTACCTGTAAATGCATATTCATAACGAACACTAAGCCTGTGATCATGGAAGCAATGGACAAGCTCGTAGTTAATTATAATCTTTCTTTCAACCTCTTTACATGAATTCATCCTACCAATTACATGCCTCTTCATCAATAATAATTAAGTTACTCCAATAATATCTTTTTTTTATTCTTTACATGAAGTCTTAATTAATTTATTTTTTATTTGTTTATATAGGTGGTTATGAGTTACAGAAATTGAGCAATTTGGAGTTCCTTGACTTGGGATATAATCGTTTGGATAACAGTATTCTATCATATTTAAAGGGGCTTCCGTCACTTAAATCACTATATTTAAGTTATAATAGACTGGAGGGGTTAATAGATTTGAAAGGTTAGTTTTTTTATATACTATTATTTTTATACATATTAAATTTAATTAACACAATTATCTATTAAATTTAATTTCAAAAAACACAACTAATGAGAATTGTATTAATTTATTTTTTATATATAAATATCAAGAATCTTTGAGCAGCTTGGAGCGCTTGGGTCTGGGCGGCAACAATATTAGCAAGTTGGTAGCCTCAAGAGGTAATAATTAGTAACACACTCACATTACCTAGCTGGCTGGTAGCATCATGAAGATAATATTAATTATTATTGTTTCTTCCCTAACTAACTTGCAGGTCTAAGCAAATTGAGGACTCTATCCCTATTTAATATCACAACCTATGGAAGTAGCTTCCAGTTACTGCAATCATTAGGAGCATTCCCAAACCTCACGACACTTTATTTGAACTATAATGATTTTAGAGGAAGAATATTAGGTGACGGTAAGTTATATCACATATATAGTGCTGTTTATATATTTGGGTTTAATTGAAAAATTCAATTTGCTACTTTTGAAGAAACAGAGTTTCAAAATTTAAGCTCCTTGGAAATGTTGTATCTGGACTATTGTTCTCTAGATGAACACTCCCTTCAAAGCCTTGGAGCGCTGCCTTCTCTAAAAAATCTGTCATTGCAAGAACTTAATGGCACTGTACCTTCTGGAGGTAAATTAACAAATTCCAACTCCACTATTACTTATCATTGATCATTTTATTTCTCTCTATACCAGCTTAGCTATAATTAGATGTCTGTATAGATTTTTTCTTTTATGTTTTAGCAACCTACTAAACAAGTCTTGGAGAGACAAATTAAATCTCAAATTTAGAAATTAACTCAATTCAAATCTTTATTATTTTAAAATTCTATCATCCATTTAATATAAATAATATTTCAATTTAATTTTGCCCCTCCTCTCTCTTTCTCAACACTATTTCAGTGCAATGTAAATAAAATGATAACATAAAAAAATAATTTCTTTAATGAAAAGGTAACTTCATACATAGAGAGTGCTATTTTTAGGAGAAGAATAAATTAACAATGGTGTATTTTTATTTTTTGGGTTAGATGCATAAAAATTCATTCTCTTAAATGGACAGTACAATTTCTACACTTAACTTATATTTTTAGTTTTTTTTAGCCATGATTAATAAGTAATGAATTATTTATAATTTTAATTCCTTCTACGCTAATATAATTTCTTGTTTAATTGATCTGGAAGGCTTCCTTGATCTCAAGAACTTGGAATACTTGGATTTGAGTTACAATACTCTCAATAATAGTATCTTCCAAGCCATCGGAACGATGACCTCTCTTAAAACATTGAAATTGGAGGGTTGCAGTCTAAATGGCCAAATACCTACAACACAAGGTAAGGTTAGGTTGATGACTCTTATTCTCTCTCTCTCTCTAGGTTATATATTTTCTATTAGACACTCAAAGTTTTATTTTTTTCTAAATTATAATGTGATTAAGCTTATGTAACTTAAATCATCTTGAAGAGCTATATATGTATAAAATTTCTCTTTTATGTTTTCACAACCGACTAAACAAGTCTTGGAAAGACAATTAAATCTCAAATTTAGAAATTAACTCAATTGAAATCTTTATTATTTTAAAATTCTACCATCCATTTAATATGAATAATATCTCACTTTAATTTTGCCCCTCTCTCAACACCATTTCAGTGTAATGTAAATAAGATGATAACATAAATAACAATAATTTCTTTAATGAAAAGGTAAACTTCATACATAAAGAGTGCTATTTTTAGGAGGAGAATAAATTAACAATGGTGTATTTTTATTTTTTGGGTCAGATGTATAAAAAATCCGTCTCTTAAATGGACAATACAATTTCTACACTTACCTTATGTTTTTAGTTTTTTTAGCCATGATTAATAAGTAATGAATTATTTCTAATTTTAATTCCTTCTACGCTAATATAATTTCTTGTTTAATTGATTGTGGCAGGCTTCCTTGATCTCAAGAACTTGGAATACTTGGATTTGAGTTACAGTACTCTCAATAATAGCATCTTCCAAGCCATCGAAACGATGACCTCTCTTAAAACTTTAAGGTTGCAGAGTTGTAATTTAAATGGCCAATTACCTACAACCCAAGGTAAGGTTAGGTTGGCGACTCTTACTCTCTCTTTCTCTTGAGGTTATATATTTTTCAATAGACACTCAGAATTTTAATTTTCTCTAAATTATAATATGATCAGGCCTTTGTGACTTAAATCATCTTCAAGAGCTAGATATGTATGACAATGATCTCAGTGGTTTCTTGCCTCCGTGTCTGGCAAATATGACTTCCCTTCAACGATTATATCTCTCTTCCAATCACTTGAAGATCCCTATGTCACTAAGTCCATTATACAACCTTTCAAAACTCAAGTATTTTGGTGGATCAGGTAATGAAATATTCACAAAAGAAGATGATCATAATCTGAGCCCAAAGTTCCAGTTAGAGTTTCTTCATTTGAGTGGTCATGGACAAGCTGCGGGAGCATTTCCCAAGTTCCTTTACCACCAAGTGAACCTACAATATATGGATCTTACAAACATCCATATAAAGGGAGAGTTTCCAAATTGGTTGATTGAGAACAACACATACCTACAAGAACTTTATTTAGAAAACTGTTCTCTTTCGGGTCCATTCTTGTTGCCAAAGAATTCTCATGTGAATTTGTCAATCCTAAGTATATCCATGAATCACTTCCAAGGCCAAATCCCTTTAGAAATCGGAGCTCGTTTGCCAGGGTTAGAACTTTTATTGATGTCTGATAATGGTTTCAATGGAAGCATTCCTTTCTCGTTTGGTAACAGTAGCTCGCTGCGAGGGTTAGACCTGTCCAACAATGTTTTGACTGGAAGAATACTTTCGAACAACAGTTTGCAAGGGCAAATCCCTATATGGATATGGGATATGTCTTCTCTTGAGTTCTTGGACCTATCAGGGAACAATTTTTTTGGTCCTTTACCACCTACAATCAGCACTTCTTCAAATTTGAGATATATTTATTTGTCTAGAAATAAGTTGCAATGGCCGATCGAAATGACATTTAATGGCTCCTCTCAGATATTGGCATTAGATCTTTCCCATAATAATTTAACTGGTAGAATTCCAGAATGGATTGGCGGGCTATCTAACTTGAGATTTCTACTCTTGAGTTATAACAATCTTGAAGGTGAAATCCCAATTCAATTATCTAGGTTGGACCAATTAACCTTGATTGATCTTTCTCACAATCACCTTTCTGGTAACATCCTCTCTTGGATGATGTTTACTCATCATTACTTTGTTCTGTATCCCTATTATTATGATGATGTGTCCTCATCACAACAATCTTTTAAGTTTACAACGAAGAATGTATCCCTTTCTTATAGAGGCAGCATTCTCCAGTACTTCTCAGGACTTGATTTCTCATGCAACAATTTCACAGGAGAGATTCCTCCTAAAATTGGAAACCTCGTCATGATCAAGGTACTGAACCTTTCGCATAACAGTTTGACTGGACCAATTCCACCAACATCTTCAAACTTAAAGGAAATAGAGAGCTTGGATTTTTCCTACAACAAATTGGATGGAGAAATCCCACCTCAACTTACTGAACTATTTTCTCTAGAGTTTTTCAGTGTAGCACACAATAATCTGTCCGGCAAGACTCCTGCGAGAGTTGCACAGTTTGCCACGTTTGAGGAGAGTAGCTACAAGGACAACCCTTTTCTTTGTGGAGAACCGTTACCTAAAATATGTGGTGCAGTTATGCCACCATCACCAACTCCACCTTCAACAAACAATGAAGATAATGATGGCTTCATAGATATGGAGGTTTTCTATGTGACCTTTGGGGTTGCATACATCATGGTGCTGCTGGTAATAGCTGCAGTTCTATATATAAATCCATATTGGCGACAAGCTTGGTTTCACTTTATCGAGGTGAGTATCAACAATTGCTATTATTTTCTGGTGGACAATCTTCCTATTTTATCCAAGTTTGGATTTTCACAGCCTTGATGGTACTAAGACTTAGCGCAGCCTTGATGGTACTAAGACTTAGTGCATCGTTGTGTATTCTAGTTTAAAGATTCAAACAAGTTTAAAGGCATGCTCAAGCGATGTTGTATTAATTTATACATTTCCATTCTGTTTTGTGGGTTTTTACATAGCAGGGGCTTTTCAATTCCATGAGTTTTTACTTCCCTTGTATATTACATTATTACTTGATTTTTACATATGATCAATTCAAATTTACAACACAAATATCCAAAAATATTTTATATCAAATGGGATACATTACTACACAAATATCAATTCAAATTTATTTCACTGATTGTATATAAGCTTGTGAGCACTTAGAGAATTTGCTTGATCTAAAGCTTCAGTAACTGAGAGTATTGATCCTGTGAATATAGCATTCTGTCGACAGCACTCCCCACTTGAAATGGATGACCACCCGGTTGAGCAAATGAATCAAAGCAGTCTCGAGATTCCACATAACAATTCATCTCCACATGTATGATGGCTTCTAATTTTCAACCCCCTTCTGAATGCTCTAATCTTAGACGTCCAGCATATGTCACAATGCTTGATTAAAGTCATTTGATTACGCTCAGACCAGGTCTCTGATGTTCCAAAAGTGATGTACAGAAAACTAGAAAACCTGATATCATTAGCTTTCACTTGCTTAAAACACTGACAAAGCAAAATGCATTTCAGGATCTCACTTCTTCTCTTCCTACGATGTCCTTTAGCTTTATCATATTTCCAGATGCAATAGCCAGAACAAGAAGAAAGTTAAGAAAGCAAAGAAGGGAGCATTAAAAAACTAAAGTGGCCTTGTTTGTTTCATGGAAACCATTTTCCTGGAAACAATTTCCCCATCTTTTCTATGTTTGGTAAACTTTGAGAAACCACTTTCCAAGAAAGTGGTTTCAACCAAGGACAACACAACCCTTTTTCCAAAAGGAAAGTGTTTTCCTCTTTTTAGCACCGGAAAAACACTTTCCTTTTCTTTAACAAAGAATCACACCCTAAAGGATGAATCACCATAGAATACTACTTCTGTACAATTCCAAACCGTAGCTCAAAAATACCATAAAAAAAGCAAGATAAAAAAAACCGTAGCTCAAAAATACCATAAATTACTTGGTGCCTGGATTGTGGTCTTGATAAAACTTACAATATCTTTTGCGGCAAACGAAGGTCGTTTTTCATCATTTGGAGTAGTAATCATGGATGTCATAAGGCCTCTAGTGCTTGTCCCAGCAATGAAATCAAAATAATATGCAATCCTCGCGTCCTTGATGTCCACATCCAATTTCTATTTATAGAACAATAATGAAACGAGGCTGCCTATATACAGTTCTTTTGTGTACAACATTAATAAAGGAAAATATAAGCAAGCATGTTGAGAGAACAAATTAACCTGGAGCTTTGACTCAAGAACACTTGGGACTTCACTAGAAATGATATTTCTCACTTCTCCACAATCAATGCTAAGGATTGTGATGAAAGTCTCCCTAATGCTCTGGTTCACCAAAACTTCCATTCCCTAAAAATTTAACAAGGATCATAACAAGTACAATATGGAGTACACTGCATTTAAATGTATATAACTCAATTCTTAAGATTGTCAACAAAATATCATGTTATTGGAACCGATGAAAATGCTAGCTTTGGATGGGTCTAATTAAGGGCTCATCCATATTGTATTATAATTACATCTAACGTATAATATATATTAGATAAACTTAAAAAAAATAATTAAAACAACTTATTTTTTATGATATAGTTAAACACGAAAAATAAAAATATTTTTTAACTTATTTTTTATAACACTGCTAAACATCATAAAATAATTCACTTTTAAAAAATTTATTTTTTATAGAAACTACTTTCCAAGCAGAAACTACAATCAAGGCCTAAAAACATTTTACACTGCATTTACATCAACTATTGAAATTACAAGGTCCCACTAGGGAAAGACAAATAGATATGGAGTCGTGTTATGAGGCAATTTCTGCATAAGTTCTAATCGTAGATTGGGTTTTGTCAGATTCCAAGTGAAGTCTGTTCAGAAACTAAACATCGTTATGGCTTAGAGGACTATGGAAAATGATTTATGGCATCCCTTGAAAACTTAAAAGGTGTCTAGTGCATTTTATTTCAATCCACCAATATCCCCCCTGCATTCCCTCCTTATGTTCTGAAAAAAAAAAATAGTTTTAGCATTCTTTCCGGAATGAACTGCATTATTTTACAGCAAATGCATGTAACAATCCAACAACCATTTTCATTCTACAGAAACATACTCATGCGAGGGTAAACTATACATTTCTATCATCAAGATTGAGCTCCTTGCTCAAGCTATTAAGAACACAACTTACCATTCAACATTTTGGCTGGAGTCATCAACCAGAAGATATAATCCCTCCGAATGCATTGTTCAATGGTTGAAAGAGGCAACCAAGTATTCAACTTTTCCACCTCTATATGCAACCAATATTTGGAATGTAACCTTCTCTCTTTATCTCCTCATTCAGCAATTGGTATACGTTCACCGAATGATGATGTAAGCTGTCACCAGCATGAAATTCATGAGCACGAGCTCCAACGTCAATCCAGCTACAGCCAGGGGTTTTGGAGACACCACACTGCCTCATCAACACCCTCATCTTTGCAGAATCATCCCACCTTCTCATATTTGCATATATCTTAGATGAGATAATTGCATCTCTGGAAACAATTGAATGACCCTTTCACCAAAATCTGCATTTCTACGCCTCTGACAGGCACCAAGCAATGACCCCAACACAATTTCATCTGGTTTTCCAGGCATCTTCTTGATTAAGTCCCAAGCTTCGTTCAGAAGTCCTGCACGCGCACAAAGATCAACCATGCAAGAATAGTGCTCGACTTTTGGGACCAATCCAAATGACAATTTCATTGATTCAAACAATTGGCGGCCCTCATCAACTAACCCGGCATGCACACATGCAGAAAGTACTCCTATGAAAGTGATGTCATTAGACTGAACAGTGCCATTATCCTTTGACATGCGTCTGAATAATGATAATGCTTCCAGGGCCTGCCCATGGAAAGCAAGAGCAGAAATCATGGCATTCTATGAGACCTTATTTTTATGAGGCATGCTCTCAAAAACCCTGAGTGCATCATCCAAGCTCCCACATTTTGCATACATATCAATTAATTCACTCGCAACATAGACATCGTGCTGTAAACCTCTTTCTGATGCATGTGTCTCAACCCATTTCCCCAAATCAAGGGCTCCTATTGTGGAACATGCAGACAATACTTCAATCATTGTGACTTTATCTGGATTAAGACCTGCCTCTCTCATTCCATTGAATAGTACAATTGCTTCATTGGAAGCTCCATTCTGTGCACACATGAAGTGATAGTTGAACAAAAAAAAATCATATTAACTTGAAACGCATTTACCAATTTCATATATTTGTGTGGTTTTTATTTCATGGCTGATTAATTAGGAAGAATTCAAATTTTAAGTTAGCTCAAAGGAATAGAAATAAACACAATTCCATTACATGTGACAATTACAAAGTATAAAACCGATGTAATTAACCTGTGATAATGGCATTCCAAGTGACAACATCCTTGTTTGGCATTGAATCAAAGACCCTCCTCGCAGATATCAAATCCCCACACTTACCATTCATGTCAATCAAAGCAGACCCCACATACGAATTTACCTCCATCTTCTTCTCTAAAACAAGCCCCTCCACCCATCTCCCCAAACCCAAATCCCCACACGCCCCAAGAACATTCACCAACGTCATCTCATCTGGCTCAAACCCCTCCTCCCTCATTTCCATAAACAACCCAATTAAAACCCATCTTAGAATACCCTGAAATCATCGAATTCCACGACACCAATCTCTGTCACCCATTTCATCAAACACTTTCCGTGCAAACCCCATTTCACCACACCTTGCGTGTCCAGTGCAATCAAAGAATGATTCACATACTCATCACCATCCAAACCAGCCTTAAACACCAGACAATGACCAATCTTTCCATGAACCAAACCCCAAACATTCCCTCACGCTATAAACAAAAAAGGGTATGTAAAATTATTTGCTTTTAAGCCTAAAGACTTCAGCCTGTAATACTATTCAACACAAAAATCATACCTTTTCCATGTGGTAGCTAACCCACAAAGCATGACATTGAAGGCATAAATATTGGGTTTGGTGAGTTGATTAAAAATAAGGGATGCATAGGCCAAGTCTTTGAGGTCAATGATTTTGGAAAGAAAGAAATTGGGTTTTGGTATTGAGTTTATAAGCATTTGTGTGTGGATTTGTTTTAATAGGTTTTTCGACTTGCATTGTTTTATCAGAGATAAAAGCTTTTTCAGTTAGAGTTTGATGATGTTTTTTTTGGGTTTGGAAATTGAGGATGGAAAGAGGGAGGTGGTAAGGGGGTAGAAAAGAGGTAGGTCTTGTCCTGTACTGTCTTCGGACACAACCGGCATAGCATAAATAGTTACCATCATTGTTTTAAAAAAAAATCTAGCTGGATTGACCCAAAATATAAATTTTAAAAAATCAAAATCACATCGTTTTGATTTTAAAAAAAGGTTTTTCCTTACAACACCAATTTGATTTCTTGCATGTTCTCATGTAGTCGCCAATCAACATTTGACAGATTATATGCCCGGGTGAAGAAACTCTACCAAGAAGTCAGGGTACATCTCAAATCTTTTGCATAACTTTTTGAATGATGCATTCTGAGCGTCCCTGGTTTTCAAGGCCATGATTATAGCATAGAATTTCAATGTATTTATTTTTGCTGCTGGAATGGGTTTCGTCTATGCACAGCAGCTAAGAGGCGATCCACACAGGGTCCCAATCCGTTGAAAGAGATTTGGAGCAGGGTTGTCAGTTGAATGAGGCAGGAGTATGGAAATGGTGGAGGTTGATGAAGTAGAAGATGTAATGACTACAGAGAAAATGGCTGAAATTGCCATAAAGGTACTTTGTGCAGGAATGTCAGTTGCAATGGGCTCGCTTACTGAATTTGCTATTGGTTCTGCAGAACATGTTAAGTAATGGGAGAATGCCATTGCCAAGTGCTCCAGAGTTCTAGCAGACCTAGAACATAATTTAGGATATCCCCGTGGCTAATTTTGCTAACATCAGTGATGTAATTACATGTTATAACCTAAATGACAAAGGTAGCGTAGAGCAATTGCTGCTCCAGCTAACATAATTCTTTGTGAACTATGCAGATATGCTTAGAAATATCTGGGATTGGAAACTGCTTGAATCTATCAAACACGGAAGCTCACATATTTTTTTCATCTATTTTGTTATAGCATCGCTGAGTTATATCATATTTTGTTCCAGTATTGTAAATTGAACCATTTGCAATCTATAAACAAATGCTTCTCAGTTACCTTAGTTTCTTATAGCTGTTTAAAAAGGTGAACCAACCAAAAAACGAACTCAATATCACCAGAAACGGTAAACAAAGAACCAGAAACAGGAAGAAGGAATTGGAAGTAAATCAATGAGAATGAATGAGTGCTCACAGGGTGATTTTTTACAGTGGATTCAAATTCAACAACTACAACGACTATTTCGTGCAGCAAGGAGAGTTTTTGAATTTTCATTATTAGAATCCAACTACTTTGGCCACAATTTCTTCTATGAACCACCTATCACTGTGCTTAAGGATATATTCACAATCAACAACCTACAACTGTTGGATGATTATTTTTCAAAATTTTTACATGGAATACAAGAATGAAAGGTAAAAAGGAAACTATCTTTCTCACAGTGATGTCCATGACTGAATTGTCACGAGGGAAAAAATTGTCAAGGAAAATACAAATTATGTTCAGTCATAATTGAAGCCTTCATCTTCATCTTCATCTTCATCTTCATCATCATCATCATCAACCTCCACCTCAGAAAAATCATTACAGCTCATGACAGATAGAAAGACTAAAACCGCAACTACTTGTGTTACTAGAAAGTATCTTGCCCTTCTTCGGAAAGTTTTCTCCTCTTCTGTCCTTTACCTCTTGGGTTGCTTCTTAGGCTTTGAGCCTAGTGATAAAAACACATGAAAATAGTTAGAAATTCTATTTGAAAGAAAAGAGATATGGATGGTACTTTTTGACCTCTTATTTCCCAATGGCTTTTATTTTTCTTGAAGCATCTTAAACAACAAATTGTTAGTTTGATGATGACTAAAACATGATCTGTAGGCTGGTTTGGTTTAGTAAATCCACAACTCAAGACACTATCAGATGACCAATATAATATTCTCAAGAATAAAAGGTGAAAATATCTTGCATGAATTTGAAGGATGTCTTGTTGAAATTGATGAAGCGTCTGAAAGGAATTGCGGGACAGAAGAAGACGATCCAGCCTCCAAGAAATCTGTCTTAAGTTTTTCAGCATATCGTATGAGATTACCATGCTCCAAGAGTGCACTTCGCAGCATCGATGATTCCTAATGGTTTTTGTGCGGCAGAGGTTCCATCAGACCCCACCCAGAGTTTTTCAGCATCGTATGAGATTACAAATGCCAGCATTCAGCTCTCACAGGTCACAGATCAAGACAATTGGTAAAGTGACTCACAGGAAATGCTTGAAGAGTGAAAAGGAGATGCCCAAGGAAATATGCGTCCAAACTAGATGGCCTGCACAAACAGAAAAATGAAGTTGGGTGTATAATCAATGCATAGTCAAGACCTCAAACTTAAAATTTGAATTCAAAACATAAAAACCAAAATATCTTAGATGATTTCAGGTAAAAAATGAAAAATATATATATTAACAAGAAAAGAACACCTTTCAAAAAGAAATGTGTGATCCCCTAATGTGGTTGACAAAGCTCCATATGCAATTTTCGCTCTCTTGTAGATCTATCCATAAATTAAAATAAAAAAAAATTGCAAGGCCATGGTCAAGGAAAATTAACAGAAAATGAAGCAATATATAAACGGGTAAAAATCATTCCACAGGTGTATGTTTTCTAACACTAGTGTATGTGCGCAGATTTGATATCAACAAGTTGCAGAAAAATATCATACACGTTTTGATCAATATATGGAATTTGATCTACAACAGAAAGTCAGATAAGTGTTTTGAAGACAATTTTGATATTTGCATTATATATTTGAGAAAACGAACATATATGACAACATGAACAAAGCATGCACACACATTAAAAACCAGCTGCCATTTCTTGTCAATCAAAAAACCAATATCCCTCAAAAACAGTCCTGGTCATGCAGATCCAATCTTGAATGCTAATTACTAACTCCTTCCCTATTATTTATGACCATGGCCTTCTTTAAGACAATATGTTAGCCTCATTTATTCCGAATACTCGCCATACACCGAGTCCCAAAACACACTAAAATTCCCACTGAACAACAAAATACCAACTTTCAGATATCCAAAAGAACTCAGTTAAACGAAAGCATAGAACCCAGTTAAACTGAAAATGATCACAGCCCATCTTAACATGATCAAATTCACATCCATTCCGTGAAAACAACTCTGCTAAAGAAATGAGGTACGTTTCCTTAGTGATTCAGACCTATCAACACATAAAAGAAGAAAATGGAAACAAAGAAAACAAACACAAGGTAAACTAGCAGCAACAAAAAAAAAAAAACAAGCAGAAACCCAGTACAACAACTTACAAACATGAATAACATTAAATGAAAATAAGAACCCAAAAAAGAATACCTGAATCAGGGAAAGTGTTGTTGAAAACCAAATGGAATGGAAAGTTAGAAAATTTGAGGTAGTTGAAAAGAGGCAAGCAGATTGGACAACCAGTTGGGAGACCAGAACTGGGTTTCCTTGCAACAAGAGTATACTCTGCTCTTTCTTGAGATTCTTGCATCTCTCTTTCTCTTTAATGTTTTTTTGCTGATAATTCTCTTTTGGCTTCAAAGCTTGAGAGAGTGGAGGGTTCTCGGTTTTCTTTGATTCTTGATGGGTAAAGGGTTTTTCAGGCACCGAACAACCAGAGAGAAGACGCAGAGGAGAGGTTTTGTCTTTCTTCTTTAGGTCGTTAAAGATCCATGTCTAGTGTGGGTTAGGCCATCTTAGTTATTTTTCTTGTAAGAATAGGCTTGCTTGTTGGAACTCCCTCAATTTAGGTTTTATGTGTGGGTTTTCGAGCTTTGTTCTATGCTTTGATATCAAATTCATCTCTTCAATCCAATCATCATGCCATTGCTCAAAGCAAAGATATTCTAGAGGTCATGACATGAATAACATTTGGAAGAGTTTTTAGCATTGTTTTAAATTCTGGATTGCTTGGCGGATTGATCCGGGTGTGAATTGTTTCAGGAAAAAAACTTAGTTTATCTAGTTAGAACTCGAGTTTATATAAATCCAGACATCATTCATTTAAAATACAGCTATCCACTTATTGATTATTTTTTTGAATAAAAAAATTCTAAACTATTTTATTTTAACTTTAAAAAATAAATATTTGAGTTAATTTTTCTAAACCATAACCCAATTTTTTTTAAAATCAATTTAATACATGCAGTTTTACATATTATTTTTTTATTTTATTTTATTAATTTAATATACATTTATTTTTGTTATTGTTTAATTGAATAAAAAAACATTTGTACGTGCCTGCGCAAGAATTCGCACAGCTTTCCACTTTCTTTTCACCTGCGAAGCACAAACAACAATGTTAACACCATGCATATATATATATGCACATAAACCCTATTTTTTGGATTTAACATTATAATATTTTTTCCTTTTCAAATAAGAAGATGTAGAAGATTTACGTCTCACTAAACTTTGATTTTGAATTTAAAGTCAAGAGTAGAAACTATACTGTCATGGGGGGGGGGGGGAGAGTACGTGCGAGGGTTATCCGTGTCCCGTAGTGCTAATTAAGATGAGCAGTGGTGGAGGCGGGGGCTGGCAGGGGCCTCGCCCCTCCAAAAAAATGTTTTTCCACATTTCTCAGCCCTTCCCTTACAAATATTTATAATTTTAGTATAATTTTAATCTTTTTAAAATAATTTTTTTTAGTTTGGCACTCTCTAATTTTTTGTTCTTACTCCGCCCCTTTAGATGAGCACACCTTTAGATGAGCACATGAAGCGTAAGAACAACCAAGGTTGCAGAAATAATGAGTTGGTGGTGCGGAATTAGTCTTCAAGCTGCAATCTTTTAAACATTTAGCAGCACAGCCGATCGAGAGCAGATT
>Ga0325414_1004574_pt1 | contig 14510 bp, 11 predicted proteins | sample PopdelMetagenome_8_FD_206183 | JGI IMG/M metagenome (GOLD analysis project Ga0325414, IMG submission 206183) | Populus deltoides microbial communities from Bellville, Georgia, United States - Leaf-PdKOR-R3 | ecosystem: Host-associated > Plants > Phyllosphere > Phylloplane/Leaf | place: USA...
CCCCAGGAGGCTTATCCTTTGGACAGGATTATTCTCAGCGGAGAGTGGGATTTCCTCGAAGATATTTATAGGAGTTTGCAAGTAGGAGAAGTAGCAAGCAATGCTTACCCAACTTTTGCTTGCAACAGGATCCATAAATTGCTAGAGATTATTGTAAAATGGCATATTTTTGCCACCATGTTGATGAAAATTCACTTTGATTATTCTAACTTTTAAAGTTTGAAACTGCACTATAATAAAATAGTGAATTAGGATTTAGCATTTGAAAAGTTGGAAGAAGAAGTTGTGGTTCACTAAGAAAAACTTGTGCGGTTAGATTCTTTTTGATTCATTTTAAATATGATGAAGTTTAAGCAAATTTCGCAGGATCTTATTTTAATGTGTGCGTAGGATTGTTATGGAATACTCCTCTTGGAAGTAGCATGCTAGATAGCTGATGATTAATCATCGTAGCTAAGTAAATAGCTGGAATTTGATGTTCTTGATTTTATGTTCTCATTTGGCTTTGATCTGAAGAACTATATATACCCTTCCCAGTGCTTTATTATTCATGATGTCTTGCATGCACACAAGGTCAATGAAATTTAGATGAAAATTTCTGAATTTCCATAGATAACTAGTATTCCCATTACCATTATGCTAATAGAGGTTGAAGAAATAGATTTTTCTTAATTCATTATGTTTGACAGTGTGTGCGCGCATACCACTTGAAAAGAGGATAAGTACAAGTATTTGAAATTTAAACGATAACAAATTATCTTTCTCTATCTTCTTCTGATATTTCTCATGTGCTTGGTTCTGTTTTGATTGTTCTTGATTTTGCTGAGATTGTTATGTTATTTAATACTCTAACATCCCCCTTCAAACTGTGGGGAAAAAGACAAACACAGAGTTTGTCTCTTAGAAAGCAATACCGATTTGCAGTATGACCTTTTGTAAAGACATCTACAATTTGATCTTATGTTGAAGTATGCTGGACTTGGATATCATGATTAACCACCTTCTCCCTGACGAAGTGGTAGTCGATTTCAATATGTTTCATGCGTAAATGAAAGACAGGATTAGAAGCTAATGCAATGGCATTGACATTGTCACACCATAAGCTCGAGGCAGTAGACAACGTGATTTGTAATTCCTAAAGAAGCATGTGAAGCCAGTATAATTCAGCAGTTGTATGAGTCATGCTTCTATATTCAGCCTCTGTGCTAGATCGAGAGACAACACTCTGCTTTTTGCTACACAAAGATATAAGATTAGTGCCTAGAAACACGCCATAACAAGTGGTGCTCTGCCTATCATCAGGATTGTCTACCCAATTAGAGTCATAGTAGGCATGCATTGTGATTATCCCTAGAGTATAAAGAAGACCAAACTCGATAGTACCTTTTAGATAACGTAAGACACGTTTGACAGCTATCCATTCTATTTCATATGGAGAGTGCATAAATTGGCATAATTGGTTCACTGAATAGGAAATATCTAGTCTTGTGATTGTGCGGTATTGAAGAGCACCTACAACTCTTCAATATTCAATTGGATTCTCTAACAGATCACTAGCAGCAGATGATAGCTTGGAACCAAAAGATGATGGACAACGAAGAGGCCTTGCGCCAAGCATATAGGTGCTGTTGAGCATATCAGTGACATACTTAGTTTGTCGCAGATGTAAACCATCTTGGTCCTAGAGTGCTTCAACACCAAGAAAGTAGCTCAACTCACCTAAGTCTTTAATTGGAAACACATTCTATAGTTGAGCAATAAAGTAATGGGATTGCTTGATTATTGGATCCTGTAATTATTATATCATCAACATATATTAACACAAAAACACGTAAAGTGTCAGAGATATATGTAAACAATGAATAATCCATCTTGGATTCTGAAAAACCAAAGTCAATTAGTTGTTGTGAGAGGCGTTTGAACCAAGCTCGAGGAGCTTGTTTAAGGCTATAAAGGGATTTGTGTAGATAACAGACATTATAAGGAAAGGTTTGATTTTCATAACCTTTTGGTTGTTCCATATACACTTCTTCATCTAAAATGCCATGCAGAAAGGCATTGGAAACATCCAACTACTGGATATTCCATTTGAAAGAGACTGCAAGAGAGAGGATTAACCTTATGGTGGTAGGTTCACTACTGGAGAAAAGGTATCAAAGTAATCAATACAAGGAATTTGTTCAAACCCCTTAGCCACAAGTCTTGCTTTGTAGCGTTTAATACTGCCTTCAGGATTTTTTTAAGCTTATAAACCCATTTGTTTCTAACAACATGTTTGTGTAAAGGTCTAGGATAGAGAGACCATGTTTTGTTAGCCATTAACACATCAAATTCACGTCTTATTACTGCTTTTCATTGTGGATTAGATACTGCCTTTGTAAAACAAGTGGGTTCAGACTTAAGGACAACACTAGATAAAACATATAGTGGATGTTAGGTAGAATAAAAGGTTTTAAAACTAGAGAATTCTTTAGGCTTAAGATTTCCTATTTTAGATCTGGTAACAATCTGTCTAGGCAGTATTGGAGACATCTCAGGTGAGGAAATAAGGAGGGTACGATGACTACTAGAATCAGATAGTGACACGTGGTTTATGGAAAAAGGTGTAGGAATTGGTGTTTCAATTGAAGAAGGTGCAGGAATTGGTGTTTCAGTTAGGATAGATAACACCGTGTCAGATATTTGTAAGGATGGGCTTCGGTGTGAGGAGATAGGGGTTGTGGACAGTTTGTTGGTATAATAGTTGGATTAAAATGGAAATGTTGTGTATGAGAAATTAAAGGAACTATATTGGAAGAAATAGTACCTGGAGACTGGTTGCTTGCAGGGTTGGTAAAAGAGTGATGTTTATCCAAGTAAGGGAAAATGTCCTCATCAAAAACAACATGCTTGGAGATAAACACCCTACCTATAGCAAAATCTAAATAACAATAACTTTTTTGTTGATTTGAGTACCCTAAGAAAGCACATTATTTGCTTCTGAATGCTAACTTATGATCTTCATATGGTCTGAAATAAAGGTAGCATACACAACCAAAGGTGCGCAGGTTAGAGTATCTTGGCATAATTTTGTGGAGTATAAAGTATGGTGTTATATTTTTAAGGGCTTTGGTTGGTAAATGATTGATCAAGTATACTAAAATTAAGAAGGCATTTACCTAAAACAATTTAGAAGGCAAGCTTGTGCTAATAGTGTCAATCCGATGTTTTCGTTCAGCAATACCATTTTATGGGGATGTATAGGGACATGTCAAGCGATGAAAATTCCATGTTTAGCCAAAAATTTTTGAAACTCTGTAGATAAGTATTTTCCACCATTATCATATTGTAGTTGTTGAATTATACAAGAGAATAGATTTTCAACAAGAGCTTTATATTATTGAAATATGGAAAAAACATCACTTTTGAAATGCATAGGATACATCTATATAAAACGACTGAAATCATCAACGAATAAAACATAATATCAACATCCCCCAACTGAAGGAACAGGAGATATCCAGACATCAGTATGAATCAAGCCTAAAGGTTTAGCTGATTGTCTTTAAGAATCACTAAAAGGTAACTTTTTAGCTTTCCCTAACTAGCAGGAAGAAACACTAGACTTGCTAGTTGATTCTTTTATTTGCAGGAAAGAAGATAAATAGTCTAAAGTGGATTTGTAAGGACGACCAAGGCGTTTATACCATTGATCCCCGGTGGCTTTTGTCCCTAATTTAGAAGTGAGACAACAAAAGTTGTTGGCACAACTCTTATTCCCATTGATTGGATAAAGGCCATTCTCAACCAACCCTTGGAGCAACAGTTGTCTGGTCTTGTTTTCCTTGACAAAAAAATTAGTTCCAGTTCGTATAAAGTAACAATTATTATCTAGGCAGAATTGATTAATGGATAAAAGATTAGATGCAGCTTGAGGACAATATAAGACATTATTTAGATGAAAGGAATTATGTGATGTATTTAAAAATGAAGAACTAGTGTTTTGAATCATTAAACCTGAACCATTGCCTACTTGGACAGTATCCATACCATCATAAGGCTGCAGAGTTGTTAAATCTGTTACATTAGCAATAATATGAGCGTTAGCCTCATTATCGACATACCAAGTTTGTTGCTCAAAAGTATTATTTGATTCAGCAGTCATTGCTGCCAATTCAAAAAGAGGCCTTCTGCCTTAGAAAGAAAAATTAAAATGCTAAAAACAATGCAATGCAATGTGACCATATTTGTCACAGATCTGACATTGTGGTCTGTCATATGAAGCTACACGATCACAATGGGACTGAAGTTTTGAAGTTCCTCGAGCTTGTGTTGATGCAGAAGCTTGCTAGAATTTTTTAGGAATAGTTGCAAGTTTCCTTTTTGGATAATTAGATGTTTTTGCAGCAAAGGCAAAATTATGATTTTGGATTGTATTTGAAGCTTCAAGTAATGTTTCAAAACTTAGAAGTTCATATTGAAAATCATCTAGAGACAAGTCTTTATCTCTGCAAGCAAAATTATAGGATGCGATAAAGGGTGTAAAGGTGGGATGAAGTCCTCCAATTAAAAAGGTAATGAAGTCTTGATCATCTACAGGTTTGCCTGCAGCAGCAAGTTGGTTAGCCAACTGTTTAGCATCTTCAAGAAATGCAGAACATGGTCAATTACCTTGAACAAGGGTCTGAAGTTGTCTCTTAAGAAGAGCAATACGGGGCCTTGAGGTAGATGGGAATCTTGCCTAAAGAGAGTCTCAAACTTGTTTAGAAGTCTTTAGATTAAAGACAGTAGAAACTAACTTCTCAAAAATAGAAGCTAGTAGCCAATTGAGAACACAATTGTCCTTTTTAAACCAAATTGCATAGGCTGGATTAGAAGAGTCATCTGGAAGATTTTTAGTTGGTGGCTCTTCAGAACCATCAATCATACCATTCAGATCATGACTGTGAAGAAAAACTTGAAATTGAACACTCCATGATAGGTAATTATGTCCTTCAAGTCTTTGGTTGAATGGTTGAGAAGTGGATTGAATCTTTTGAGGTGAAGAGAACAAGGGGAGGATTGTGGAATCCGATGAAGTCATGGTTGAGGTGAAGAAATAAGGAAAGAGTGGATTTGTGTTTATGTGCGGAAGTTGTGTAAGATCAGGTGTTAGCCTATTATGGCTCTGATACCATGAAAGAATTCCAGAGAATTATGCTAACAGAGGTTAAAGAAATAGATCTTTCTTAATTCATTATGTTTGACAGTATATGTGTGTGTGTGTGTGCATACAATTTGAAAAGAGGATAAGTACATGTATTTGAAATTTAAACGATAACAGATTATCTTTCTCTATCTTCTTCTGATATTTCTCTTATGCTTGGTTCTGTTTTGATTGTTCCTGATTTTATTGAGGTTGTTATGCTATTCAATACTCTAACACCCCCCCTTCAATTTGTGGGGAAGAAGATAGACATTGAGTTTGTCTTTTAGAAAGCAATACTAATTTGTAGTATGATCTTTTGTAAAGACATCTGCAATTTGATCTTGTGTTGAAGCATGCTAGACTTGGATATAAACATCTGCAATTTGGGGTTTTATGCTGGCAGAAAGTGGTAGAGTTTTATGCTGAGATTAATCTCTTTAGTTCTAGGAACAGTTTCAGACGGGACATCAAATTTTCTGACTTGTATCTTGGCAAATATCAACCCTAGTTATGGTTGAGGTGAAGATAACATAATACAATTTTAACATTTGTTATGTGAAACTTTCAATGTATAATGCACCATTCAGTATTGACTGTTGTGATAAAAACTCCTTAATTCACTAGCCTCCCTTGATCATTTGAGAATTGTAGTTCGTTACTCTAGTCTTATTAAAGTGTAGTCCTCTTTACCAAAGCCATTTGGGAGTGTTTGAAGATATATTTAGGCATTGTTAATGTTGCGCTCCTATGTTTAGTATTGTGATAGTTTTTATAATTACAGTTTAAAAGGCAGATTTAAAAGGAGTTATAAATTATTGTTTTTTCTATTACCAAGATTTCATGAAAGAGTTTTTAGTAATATTTATATAAAATTAAATATTAAAACATAATTTGGTTAACATATAAACCACAGTTTTAGAATGTGGGATTTATTAAATTTGGTGGTCTAGCTATATATTCATAATAAGCATTCCAAAATTGATTTTGTGTTGATTTGCAACCTAAGTTAAGTCATCGCTTTTATCAACAACTTTTGACAAAAAAGAAGAAGAAAAGAATTATTGTTTTATTGACAGACTAAAATACCTTCATCATCTTCCCAATCAGCCTCTTCTTCTTATGTGTTTCCTTGAGTGATGTTTGGACTTACCTACCTTGTTGCTTTGCTTTTCTTTTGTTTTGAGATTGATAATTTAAGGTCACATCTCAATTGTTCTCTCCAAATGAAAATCTTTACCCAAAAATTGAGTCTGCAAACTTTATATGGGCAAAAATTACCTTTATCTTCTTTCAAGATCCCTAATATCCTTCCATTAAATCTACTTTCCTTTTATCTTCTTCTCTTCTATGTTGACAAACCACTGTAATTTACATCAATAAATCTTAGTAAGTTAGCCCTGACAATATTTTGTTTCTATTTTCAGTCCTTGTATGTTAGATGTCATGTAACTGTTTCTCAAGCAAAAATTATCACCTTCTTTATTATTAAGTTAAAGCTTTTTATTTTTTTTCTTATTGTAGGAACAAAAATTATATCCTGCTAATTCTTGGGGTTTAACAATAAGACGAAAACCCAGATCGTAACTGTAAACAGTAAATGGGGATTACCATTAAGGTAATCCAATTTCACCTCCAAAATCCTCACTTCAAAACTATATGTAGAATGAAATCAATTATGTGATGTTGATGATTACATAGATTACGTAATATTTTTAGGATTCTTTATCTTTGATTGTGTTATCTTTCAATTATGTCCTTAGGTTATTAGGTAATCTAAGTTGATTTTAAACAACCTAGAATTCAGAACTATATGTTCATTGAAATCAGTTGTCATTTGCAATGTGAAATGTCTTTGATCACCTACATGATCAACATTACGCTACTACCTTCTTTAAGGTTTAAAAGATAAGTTGTCATCTAATTGATTATTTTATCATCCAGAATCAAGCAAATTTTCACTAAACTACAAAGTTCATATAGACATTAACTCAAAACTCATCACCAATTCCACTGTTATTGACTCACAACAAAATTAAAAAGGAATAATATATTTTAGTATTTCATAATAAACTTCAAAAAAAGAATTACTTTGATTGAAAATCATATTGAATAATATCATTTTTCATTGAATGGAAGCTCTCAGACTCTCCTATAACAAATTGAATCCATCCCTTGGCATTAACAGCCCTAATAAGATTGTCAATATTTATCATTATTTGTCTATAAGTTGCTGATACACCATATGAGATTGGTATTTTTTTTTATTGGTTTGGGTACAATATATGTTGTTGTTTTTATCATACTTCTTCTTTTATATGTTTTGTCATGCTTTTTTTTCTTTGGTTGCAGAGTTACTGTTTATTCTTTATCATGCTACTAATTTTGTTTGTTATTATTTTCATTTGATGAAAATTTCAAACAACATTTCACTGGTTTTTTGAACATGATATGCCACAACTCTTTTTTTTTTCTTAGGCAGTAATATTTATGTTTGTCACTAGCTTAATACTTCCTTTATGTGTTCTGCTACTTTGTTTCAACCTTCCACATGCCTATTATGTTTTTTTTTTCATATTATCTATTAACAACACTTTATGTATACATTACTATCCTCGAAAGTTTTTTACCCATATGCATATGCTTATTATTAATGATTACATTATACCTAGGACATTAATTGTTTAATTGTATGCTTAAAAAAAACATATAAAGGATATTGAAGGTTCTTATGGTCAAGATAAAACATATTAGACTAGAGAGATGGTGCATACTTTCTGTGACATATCTATTAAGAAGGTTCTCAAGGTCAAGATAAAGCGTATTGGACTAGAGAGATGGTGCACACTTTATATGACATATGTATCAAGGCTTTTGATAAAGGTATAAGACCAAACATGCATTTTGACAAAGCTGGATGGAAATTCATTATAACTACCTTTAAAGACCAGACTGGGCATGCATTCATAAAAAGCACAATTAAAGAATAAATTAGATAGAATGAAAAAAAAGATTGGAGGATATGGAAAAACTTAATATCTGAAATTGAAGTTGGTTGGAGTAGTAAATTAGGGATAATTTATGTAACTAATGAGTGGTGGAAATCCAAAATTCATGTAAGTTTAGTGTTAATTTAGCTTTGCTATTATATTAATCTGGTTTAAGTTTTTCTTTCATTTGTTTTGATTTATTAATTGCATTTATTTTCTCTATTGTAGGAAAATAAAAGGAGATAAAAAGTTTAGGCATTGTGGTATTAAGCCATCATGTGTTGCAAATATGACATTATATTTACCATCATTGTTGCAACTGGACAATTTGTTTGGGTTCCATCTCAAGGAAATTTATTTGATAAAGATGAAGTTAGGGTGGATGGATTAAGGAATACAAAAAATGAGATTTCAATCTTAAGGAAGGAAGTGGTGATTTAGAGGAGGATAGTTTACCAGATTTTATTGATGATGTGAGTAAAATGATTGCTTGTGTTAATGTTGCAAATAGTAGTGGCAACCGCAATAGCGGTGGGAAGAGGAAAGTCACTCAATAATCTACATATATGAGTGAAAGAAAGAAAGAAAGAGGGGTTCTGGAATGGGAGCGGGAGCATAATTTTTTTCACACTTGGATCAATTGGTTAATAGCGTGTCTAGTATGAATGATTGCACATTCACTTTTAGGGATAGGAAAGGATGTAACATATAAGAGGTCATGCAAGAGTTTCACTCCATTAATGGTGTTGATTTTGGCAACAAGGTGTACATCTTTGCAACTAAGTTTTTCATAGTAAGAAGAAAAAGAGAAATGTGGGAAACAATGGGAAATATAGAAAGAAAATTCTCTTGATTAAAATTAATGTTTGAAAAAAGATCAAACCCTATACCCTGAGGTTAAGTTCAATCTTTTTATCTTAGTTAAATCATATTAATTTTTTTTTAATAATATTTGACTTATCTTAAATTAAAAAAAAATAACTTTTATGCATTTAACATTGTTCAACATTCTTGTGTTTTGATTGTTGTTCCTATTTCAATTTTGTTTGTGTTAGAGAAGTAATTACAATTTTTTTTTCATGCTATAAATTGTATTATTTGTGTATGTGTAAAATTTTTCATAAACCATATATTAATTTTAATTGATATATATCAAAAACAGTTTGGATGATGCTTGTTACTTCTATCTATTGCTTGCCAATATTATGCTAGACATGGCTACCATGTTGTTGATGATTTTGAAATTCCTCTTTTATTGTTTTATTGCTAGATATGCAATATATTTTTATTTCAAATATAAACAATGTAGTATTGTGTAAACTATATCTGGTAATGATGTTTGTTTCAAATCTAGTATGTGTGGTAGAACTTCTTCACATAACTTAAGATTGATCGTATATATTGTAGGTGTAGTGGTATTAACTTGGATTATTATTCTATGAGAAGTTTAAGTGAGAATAGTTAGGTTTAAAAGTTTGTTCGGAATTGCAACAACTAATGATTAAACTTTGTTTCAACATATTGACACACTCTTATATAATTCATTATTTTCTAAAAGGTTCCGATATCACTTTCAAATATATTCTTTCATATTCATGAGTTAAAAATTTTAAAGTCATAGTATTAGATAAGTTGTGTAGCATTTGTTTTAAGATACATGTATAAGTAACGCCTTTTGTTTTTTAAATTGTAATAGGCATAACAATTATTGAATTCCATGATTTTTGCTTGTTTATTATTGGTCAAAGATATATGTTAAAAAGCTATATTTTGCAAATGAATATGGAGTTTGTTTGTGAGTTTCTTTAAGTAATTAATTTTTTTATATTGTTGTAATGTTGAGTAATAAGTTGACGAAATATGATTGTTAAATTAAATTTGTACCCACCTCTATAAAGCAATTTTGTTATATTTATTATTGAACATGTAACATTTTTAGAAATGTTAGAATCTTGTTTTAGAAAAGGGAAATCGTGTTCTTATCCAAAACCAAACCAGCGGATGTAAATGCTAAATTTCTTAGAAATCAAACAAACAAATTCATAAGACCTTAAATTTCTTGTCCGAGACAATGACTCATTATGACCTTACACTTTAAAAGTGATATCTTGTTCTGTTTTGAATAATTACATTTATCATGTCCACCGATTAATAAATATTGAATTAACAATACATCATTATGTTAAAACATGTATTCAAATTAACAAACAAATTGCATTTTATGATTTGTATTTGACTCTTAAGATTTATACTTTATGCTCAGCCACCCTCTCTTAATACCTTGAAAGCATGTGATAAGTATATGATTTATGTCTTTTTATGCCTTAAGTAAATTATGACATGCTAAGTGAATTACTTTTAATATTGCCTTCAATGGATGGTTCGGAAAAAAAATCAATTAGAGGTTTTAGGTTCAAGTCTCACCATTAATTTTTTGAAAAGGTGATATATTTATTGTGGTAGGTGTCCATAGTACAACTCAACAACAACAACATGAAACTACTAATCAAATAAGAGTTAATTTCACTAAAAAAAATATTTTTCATTATAGATATGTACCCACAATGGCTTAATGATCTATTTGATATGGATTATGATAATATAATGAATCATGTTATTGAATATGTTTCATATGATGGTGGGGGTAATTATAGTGGTGATGTTAACAATACAGATGATGACGACGACGACGACAATGAAAACGATGATGTTAAGAAAGGTGAGCCATTTTGGCTAAGAGAGTATGATCGTCGTAAACTAGTATTATGCATAGTCAAAGCTCTCGCTATGTATTATAATATTTATATTTATAGAAAAAAAACTTGTATGGTTTCTTACAAAACATGAATGTGATGTTGAACTGAATTTTACATGGGCATTGGAAACATTGTGTTAATATGTTTAGGATGGATACATCGACATTTTAAAGTCTTTGTTTTGATTTATAAACCTAATATGAATTAAAACCATCAAGGAGGATGAGTGTTATTGAAAAGGTCGACATATTTCTTTATACATTAGCATTAGATGCTTCAAATAGAGAAGTTAATAAGAGATTTTAACATTCTGGTGAAACTATTAGTAAATATTTTAATGAAGTTTTGTGATCAGTGTGTTTACTAGTAGTATAAATCATCAAACGACAAGACTCGATATTTTCAAACACACCATGAGAAATCATCATGAATCCATGAGATATACCTCATTTCAGAGTAACTTTAATATAGTTTTATGCATAAATAATATTGATTAGTATTTGGTATGAATTCCAGCTTGTTACATTCAAAATGATGTTTTTTGCTTCTTGTTTTTGTTGTAGAATTGTATTGGATCTATCGATGACATATATATGTGTGCGTGTGTATCATCAAAAAATCAAATACCATTTATTGACAGAAAAAATGTATCGACACAAAATTTAATGGTTTCATGTAACTTTTACATGCAGTATACAATTGTTTAGGCTGGATGAGAAGGTAGCACATATGATACGAGAATTTTTCTTGAGGCGATTGCCCTAATATCAAATTTTCAAAGTCACTAGAAAGTATTGGGGAAAAAACAAAGTAAATGTTATTATATTTAGACAAGTTAATTTTTCAGTAAGTAATGGGGATTAAGTTACAAAGAAACATTTTGTTATTGCAGGGAAGTATTGCAATGTCAATTTTGGATATCCAAATGAGTACGATCTCTTAAGGCTATATAGAGGTGAGAGATATCATCTTCAAGAATTTAATTGACGAGGCCAACCACAAAGTCAAGAAGAAATATTCAATTGTGTTCATACATTGTGTAGTAGAATGTACATTTGGAGTATGAAAAAAAAAAAGATGGAGAATTTTGTAGAACATGCATGTGTTTCCTTACAAAACACAAGTTCAGATTGTTGTGGTATCCATGGAACTTCATAATTATATTAGAAGGAAGTTGCAGCAAGATGTGTGGCATTTACCAAGTTTGATCGCAGTCCTAATTTTATTCCTGATAATATTTTAATCGATGTGGTTTCACATTCACAAACTCATGGAAACTAGAGGTCTTCACGTATGGATTATGTTCGAGATGGTAGTGAAGCAAATTTAATGGGACAATAAAACCAAATTTTTTTTATTGTTATTTTTCCAATGTATTAATAATACAATGCAAAGTAAGAAATTAATTCGTATCCTTTTTGGTGATTTTATTTACAACTACAATTTTAACCAAAGACATATTAAATCAAACCAACCACAACTAAAAGTGATTTTATAAACTTACTTTTTTCAAACCACGACCACAAAAGCTACCACAATACCAAACACACAAGTCTTTATTTCTTCTTCTAATTTTTGACATTGTTATGATCAGTACAAGGAGATAGATATAGATATTATTGAAGGAGCAATGTACTTTAGAGTTGAGGGAACACATGTCTTTTGCCTCATGAAAAATCAATTCAGTACTTGTCTTCATGAAATGTAATAAGCAAGGATGTTAACATTGCAAGTGGACTCGTAAAATCATATGATTTTACGAGTCGACATATATTTATTGTGCAAAATCATGTAAAAATTGAAAAATAATAAAATTGGACTAAAATCATGTAAAATCATGATTTTACAATAATTTCAAATTTCAAATTCTTATCTTTCTCATTACATACCCTTGTGTTTACTCACTAACACACAAGCCTTGCATGTGCTTGTATCCATGGATTCTTTTTTTAATCAATAGTGAAAGGATGAAGGAAATATAATCTTACTTAAACCTTACCTAACAAATAAAAAATTATCTATTATAGGAGAGGACTTTTAAATTTTGTATTTTATAAGGATATCTTTACGGTTATGAGTGACTGACCATACTTTGAAGTTTGACCCACTAGGTGCTTATGCCTAATACCAAAGTCTTTTAAAGCTTTATGATTTTTCCATAGAAAATCTCATAACTTGTCTAAGATATGATCTAACAATGAAACAGGCTTCAAGATAAAAAATAAAAAATAAAAACAATCCTACTTTGAAAATTTTGATTCATTCGTTTTAGTTCATACAAAGCCTACAATTCTTTATCAATCTATTTGTTGAGATTCATGGTGTGACAACAAAGATCATAAACTTATGAAAATATTACAATATCTAAAAGAAAACATAACAATATCTAAAATTAATGTATTATTCAACAAGATAAAAGACATCATATAAGCTAAAATTATCATTACAGATGGTCATGCATTTAGAGGGAGCATTGGAACTAGTGTTGGCCAACAAGATAGCATAGTTGTGAAGATAATTGTTTTCAATATTTTCTCATAAACACATAGTCTTACCAACCATTTCCAAATTTTTTTATTAGATCTTGCTTGGTATTTATTATGCAAGAACAAGTACAGTACATCTTTGTTGATGAAATTGGTTATTGTTTGTATGAAAAAAATTATTTAAATTTTTATGATTTTATGATCCAAGTTTATATTGATGTGTGGTTTGACAACCTTGCTAATAATTAATTTTTTATCTCACGCAAGGACAACATTCTTTAAATAATGTTAGATAATTACATTGAGTCGTTTTGGTTTCTAGCACAGTAAGAAATATATGATAAAATAACATAGAGCAAATGTTTTTAGAAAATAGCACAGTTTAAAGAGTCGCAGATGACATTTGTGATTCTCGAGTCTTAAGTATGATATGCGACTCTCTCAAATTATAAAATTGATGGAAACATAACTCAATAAAGAAAGATAGGTGAACAGAGAGAGATTGAAACTCTGATGATGACACTACTGGTACCGTTGAAAAGATCTCGACAGGATGAATCCAATGATATTAAGAAAAGTCATTAATGGTGACCGGTGTCATAACCCAATTCTGGGTTATTCCCCAAAATTCACTTTTTTTTCAAAATAAAAATAAAATAAAATAAAATAAAAGCTGGCAACGTGGAGAAAGCAGACCGAGAAATCAAACTGCAATTTTTGGAGGAAATTCAAGGCCTAATTGTACCCTATTATGCTCAAGAATGGAGAAAAATGTAAATTCAAGGTCAAAATTAAATTATTATTGGACGAATTTGCGTAAAAATTAAGTCCAATGACATAATTACATTTTTAATAGGCCAATTTGATTTAATCATGGGCCAAATTAAATTTTAATTATGTTTAAGAATTAATTTGAATCCAATTGAAGGATTTAATTAAGTGCAAGGACTTAATTATACTTTAAATGGGTCAAATTAATTTTATTTAGGGCTTAATTGGTGAAAAATTAAGTTTGGGAGCCTAATTTGGGCTTAATTGAGAAGATTGGAATTTTAAGAGACCAAATTTAATTTTTACCAAGTTAATTGATTGAAATTAGGGGCCAAATTGCAAG
>Ga0325414_1004577_pt1 | contig 14507 bp, 13 predicted proteins | sample PopdelMetagenome_8_FD_206183 | JGI IMG/M metagenome (GOLD analysis project Ga0325414, IMG submission 206183) | Populus deltoides microbial communities from Bellville, Georgia, United States - Leaf-PdKOR-R3 | ecosystem: Host-associated > Plants > Phyllosphere > Phylloplane/Leaf | place: USA...
AATTCACTAATAAGATATACCTCTTCAACATATAACATTCTCATCTCATGCGTGATATTTTTTGAAAAATGAAGTAGAAAAAACATTTATAAAATTAGCATTACTCATTCTTTTTTCTTCTTATACATATTTACAAATTTTTGGGTTCGATTTTTTTTTATCCATATCGAATCTGTTTTCTTTTAGGGTTAGATCTTTTTTTTTTCTTGGAATTGAACGTGTAATTGAATAAAAAGAAAAGGTGTATATAAATGGTAGATTTTAAGATGAAAGGTGCAAAATTTGGTGATTTTTTGTAAAAAATAAAAAAAATGCTTCTTGCGAGCAGCCATGGAAACGACAAGTATTCTGATTGGTGTTCGAACTTTCTTACAACATATTTCTTTACTGGTAACTCGTCATGAAATACAAAATAAAATTCCAACGGCAGGCAGCTCGTAGCCTCTCTGCTGTCACTTGTGAGTGCTGCCTGCTACTTTTTATCTGACTTTCCCATTGACGCTTCGCTGTAAAACCCTAAAACAAATACTTTTCTCTTACACTCGCCTCACCTCCATCAATGGCGGCTGCTACTAATTTCTCTCACTCACCCTTCATTTCCAAAACCCTAACTCACTCTCTAAACCATAACCCATTTCCCAAAAACCCAACTTTGCCTTTCAAACTCTCAAAAAGCTACTCTCTTAAGGCAGTTATATCCCAGCAAAACCCTGCTACAGCCACAACACAGAAAACGCAGTTTAAGCATTGTTTTACAAAATCCCAAGATGGATTTCTCTACTGTGAGAACCTTAAGGTTCAGGAGATTATGGAGAGTGTTGAGAAGAGACCATTTTATTTGTACAGTAAGCCACAGATTACTAGAAATGTTGAGGCTTATAAGGATGCTTTAGAAGGATTGAGGTCTATCATTGGGTATGCTATTAAGGCTAATAATAACTTGAAGATTTTGGAGCATTTGAGAGGGTTGGGTTGTGGTGCTGTTTTGGTTAGTGGTAACGAGCTTAGGCTGGCTCTCCGTGCCGGTTTCGATCCCACGAGGTATGTCTATGTGGATTTTATTGTGCATTTGTGGAAAAAGTTTGTGTCCTTATATGTGTGCTGGGTTATTGGAAGACTGAGCCTTGTTTCCTCATTTGTATTTAACTTGAAGCAAAGTATGTGTCTTTTAAATATATTTTGTGTCATTGGAAGATCGAGTCCAGTCTTGTTTTTGCTTCTTTTAGTGTTTTGATGTGTATGACTCGGTCAGTTTTGAAATTTTATGTGCGAATTGAAATGAGCTTGGTTTCATAGTAGATTGGGATTTAGTTTACTGTGTTATAGAGAGGTGATTGGTGGTGTTTGTGGGAATTTTTGTGGTCTGATTTTAGGGGTAATGTGTGGATGGACAGGTGTATTTTTAATGGAAATGGGAAGCTGTTGGATGATTTGGTTTTAGCTGCTCAAGAAGGTGTTTTTGTTAACGTGGATAGTGAATTCGATTTGGAAAATATTGTGGCTGCTGCTAGAATTGCTGGCAAGAAGGTTAATGTTCTACTTCGGATCAACCCAGATGTTGACCCTCAGGTATGTAATAGCTACCATATGAGCAAGTGATTTTGATGGTGCAGAAAAGGATAATGCTTGCTGATTTGCTCATATGTTTTAAAATTGGCACCACAAAAGTCATGGTGAGCTCTTTGAAAGAGTTAATTCATGGCCTAGGTGAAGTTAGATAAATGAGATTTTTGTGCAGAGAATCAGTTAAAAATTTGAAGTTGGAACTGATGGAGCCTCTAGCTATTTTTGAGTCAATAATATAAATGTACAGGCAGTGTATGCTCAACACCTTTTCATCTGCTGCAGCTCTATAATGTAATCCCTGTCAACACTGCATTCTTTTGGAACTCCAAATTTACTGCCTTTAACAACACAGCAACTCTTATTTCTGTCCATGCATCAATGCTACTGATTAATTTTATCTCTCATTCCACCACCACTTCATCCAGGTCTGTCATCATATTTTTAATCCTTGATTCCTGATAAGCTTTCCTTTTCATGCTTCAAAATCAATATTATAAATTTGTGGACATTTTAGTTTTTGCTGATTAAGTTTCTAAAGTTATGTGATAGAGATTTTGTGGAGGTTTCTGTGTTCCAAATGCATTTTGTGTAATCAAATACTTTGTGCTTGTATTCCTCAGGTCCATCCTTATGTTGCTACTGGGAATAAGAACTCTAAATTTGGTATTAGAAATGAGAAGCTGCAATGGTTTCTGGATGCTGTGAAGGCACACCCTAATGAGCTGAAGCTTGTGGGGGCCCATTGCCATCTTGGATCAACCATCACCAAGGTATCTCAACTGCAAATGCTCTTTTTTTGAGTGTGTGCTCGCACGCGCGAGTGTCCGTTCTACTATTTGTTGGCTATGGATGCTTGACATATATTTATCATTTATCATTCTTTCTTATTCTATTTACTTCTATTAACGCCACTCTCTACATTTTTCTGGGGCATATATCATGCATTCATGTATTTTCTCTATATACCACTTATTTCAGTGTTTGAATGTCCAGTGAACCTCTCTTTATTATGTCTTTTAGGTGGACATATTCAGAGATGCTGCAGCTCTTATGGTTAACTACATTGATGAAATCCGAGCCCAGGGCTTTGAAGTTGATTACTTAAACATTGGAGGTGGTTTGGGTATAGATTATTATCATTCTGGTGCTGTCCTTCCTACTCCAAGAGATCTCATTGACACTGTAAGAATCATTTTCCTAGATCATATTCAGTACACTCTGATATTTACAGTCTGGATACTTACATTATTGGTTGTTTGTGTTAGGTTCGTGAACTGGTGCTCTCACGAGATCTCAATCTCATTATTGAACCTGGGAGATCTCTCATTGCAAATACTTGCTGCCTGGTGAACAGGGTCACTGGGGTTAAAACTAATGGAACAAAAAATTTTGTTGTTATAGATGGAAGCATGGCTGAACTTATCCGCCCTAGTCTTTATGATGCTTATCAAGTAAGTGGTGGAACATGATAAACCCTTTTTAATATTGAGTTTGTTATGTTTGACTGTACAGGAATTATTTTAGTGTATTATGATGTCTTTTTTTATAAATATTTTGTCATCTGAAAGTGGCCTTTCATTCGGTGTGCTTTTACTTGATAGCAACACTTAGATATCATGATGGTTTAGGCATCCGGTTTTGATCTAGCCTTGTTGTCATGTATATTTTAGAAGACTATAACACCTTTGTTTGCATTATGACTAGGATTTTAGGGGTACTGAATGATTGCCTTGAAAATGATTTGGGTGTCTGAACTATGTTTGACATTCTTTCTGGTTGGTGGTGATGTTTGACTATTTTCAGGATGGCCCGCGGCTAATGTCTACGTGTAGTTACACATCTATTGCTATAGATCGATATAATATCTTATTAAAGTGAAGAAATTTGGGTTTCCTCAGGCTTTCATGTTGCTATATGTATCTGTATCATCTCCCTTTTGACTACTGTTTCTAGTTACTAGGGAGCCTTCTTTTTGTCTTTTTCCTCACTTGAATGTCATTACACTGTTGTTTTCTTTTTGGCTTGGAGTTGACTTGTTTTGTGTTTGGTTTCAGCACATAGAGCTTGTTTCTCCTGCGTCACCCAGTGCGGAAGTTTCAACTTTTGATGTGGTTGGTCCTGTCTGTGAGTCAGCAGATTTCCTGGGAAAGGATAGAGAACTTCCAACTCCTGCTAAGGTTATTCTTTTTTTTAATTGCTCTTCCTTTCTTTTGTTGTGGTTTGCAGCAAGAATTAGCATTTTCTTATCAAGAGTTTTTCTGCAGGGAGCTGGTTTGGTTGTTCATGATGCAGGTGCTTACTGTATGAGCATGGCGTCGACATACAATCTCAAGATGCGCCCTCCTGAGTACTGGGTATGGAATAACTTTGGATCTTACAATGCCTTAAGTTATAAATCATGTTAGAATGTTTGTTTCACTAACTCATATCGTTTGTTTGCTAATGTCTTTATATAACAAAAGACTGCTGTTAAATTTTGGAACATCTCATTAACAATTAAAAAATTTATGATTTATGCTGTTCAAATGGTTTTTGGCTAGAAAAATGGTTCTTAGAGTTTGAATTTGTGTTTTTAGGTTGAAGATGATGGATCAGTGTCCAAAATTCGACTGGGAGAGACATTTGAAGACCATATTCGGTTCTTCGAGGGTCTTTGATTGCAGACTGTAACCATTTCTGCTGAGGCAATTAGACCTAATTTTTGCCTCTATCGTGTAATCTGCATATCCCACTCAGCTGGTTATTATGTACAATCCAGATATTCAATTAGCAGCTGCATTGTTGTCAAAATCGTCGGTTTACTCGTAATATCAGTAAAATAATAAGGATTTTGAAATTAGTTTTGACTTGAAAGTTACAAAAATTAAAAGATTTAAATTTTTTTTTTATATAATAGTTACAAATATTAAAAAAAAAACTCATTTAAACAAAATAATTTATACCATTTCTATTCTTGCCTATATTTTTATTTTCTATAATTTGACATGTAATTTTAATTCTAAAATATTATTAAATTAGATCTCAGTACTACTTTTAAAGGGATATTTAGCTATAGTATTATCTTATATTTGACACTGTTAAATTAAATTATTTATTTCCTTTCTTCCTATTAAAGAAAACCTATGTTAAGAGATAGTGTAAAATGAGTTTATATTTTTTTATATTTTCCTTGCATTTATTAAAAAAAAAACTTTTTAATATTTGTCATATATTTATTAATTACGTTACAATTTACATCATGCAAGCATGACAGGTGAGAAAATCCTTGAGTTTTATGCCGCCACATTGTGTGTTTTCTTCTATTTTTCTAGAATTTAGGTTTCATTTAATTTGGAGCTTTACTAATTGGAGACTTGTCGAGGAAGAAACAATCAAATTGTCATTATGTTTAGGTTTAATTCATATTATTCAGTGATTTTCTCCTAGTTTTGTTCTAAGATTATTTTTTTTTCATTTCATTAATTAACTAAAATATTATTGATTGTTTTAATTAAATTTTAAGGTAATTTAATGTTTTGACTGAATTTATCAATGTATAATCAATTAAGAAAAAAGTTGATGCAAGAAAACAATAGAAATAATGTCTCCCTCCTCTCCTAAATTATGCTTTAAATGTATAATGAAGGTTAATGTCGTCAGCATTTTGGAGCTTTGATCATTATCTGCTGCTATCTTGAATTCTCTGTTAGGAGAGCTTTGTGAGATTCATTCACACAGTCAAGTAGTTTTTCTTCTCGGGGCCTCGTTCATGGGTCTGGCTCCTTGACCGTGTCAGGTCAGAGATTGCCCATTGGCAAAACTTAACTTATGGGCTCTACTAGCAATATCTTTTTGCTTCTTCTCACCAGCCTCTGTTCTGTCCTCTTATCTGGACCGCTCCCGTCGTCTTCATCATAACCATTCAGATGGCGGAGAAAGCAGCTTCAACCGCAATGCTAAATTGACAAAACCTAGTCGACCTGACTTGCAACTTAGATTGAGTTTGAAAAAAAGTTTAACTCGGAGTTGACACCAGGTCAGCCCAAGATGTAAATCTATTACTTAATTAATGATATTATTTTAATTTAATTTTTAAAAATTAAAATGATTTTATTATTAACTCGGGTTAAAATATTCAAACATGGTAACCATACTGCCTGTATATTACTCGTATCCTTTTTAGGTAGGGAAAAAAATGACGATGAAGAATCCAGGAATCTATAAAAACTACTTTTTATAACCTAAGAGCATCAATCGGCATGCTGTACAATTTTCCAGTTTTGCCCTTGTAGTTCCTTAAGAGTTTCAATTTCACTGACTACCAGACAAAAGGCTATCTTTTCATATTTTTTGTTTTGTTTTTTCCTACTTTTCTCTCATTTCCCCCCCTCTCAGGTCCCCATGAGTGCTGTAATATGTTACAAGAACAGTAAGAAACCTCAGAAGAACTGAAAAACCAAATTTGATATTTAATGACTGGGATAGCATTGGAACTTAAAGATAGCTTGAAGATAACGCCGGGGAAATTTAAACTATAAGGATAAAAGTGAAATATAGATGAATTTATAAGGGTTAAATTGAAGTTTGCCCTGCAATCTAGTGGATAATAGAAACGAACTCTTGCTTTTTTAAAAATTTATAGTTTAAAAAATTTAAGTTCAAATAAAAAAATTATATATATACATATAATCGAATATATCAAGAACTATATTTACGAATAAATAAGTAAAAGATTATTAACGATATATAAAATTAAAACTTGAAAAATCGAGAGACATGTATATATTAAGATATTTAATCTTGAAAGACAGGACATTTATCCGGTTCTGTTTGCTAAATTTTTTTTATTAAAATATATAGTTTTTATTTAAGAAAAAAATAATAAAAATAAAGACACAAATTAAATTGATCGAGTAAAGTAAAAGGAAAAAAAACATCATCCAAGACTCCACATATTAGAAGTATTATCTTGAGATAAATTTGTTTATTTTAAGAAATAAAGTTCACGAATACAAAAGATTAAAAATATAAATAACTAAAAACTCTTTGAATTTAAATGCATAACTAGAAAATATGATTGTCATTTAAAAAAGCTCTCCAAATAAAATAAAAGAGAGAAATGTACTAATTTAAATATAAATTAAAAAAATTAGAGAAAAACCATAAAAAATAATCAATAATTTCTTTTTATAAAAAAACTAGGAAAAAAAAAAGTGAAGGCCATATGCTGATAGGCCTGGCAGGCTATACCAATCTACCTAACCTATTTTGTCAAGGCCTATGCGGGGCTTGCCTTGACAGACCCGCACGACTGAGCCTTTAATTAATTTATTTTTTGTAACTAGAATGGAAGGCATGTTATTTGCCACAAAATTTTTGAAAAAAAAAATCAAGTGACAAGTTTTTATGCGGGGCTTAAGTTTATTTTACAAAAAAAAAACATTTTCAACCCATTTTTTTTTACCTGAAAACATCTATAAAACAATATAAAAACCGTAGCAAACCTATATATAGCATAAAAAACAGTTTAAAAAACCGAAAATCAATCCGAGCTCACATCTATTTTTTCATGAACTTTAAAGGTGAAAAAACACATAGTATGAACTTTCCTCATCAAATGGAACTATTTGATACAAATATCATCTGTTTTGATAGCCTAAATCGGTGTCAATAACACTTTTCTCTTTCTACCATCAGAATCCGGTGATCTCTCTTAACTAGGAACTAAAAATAATAAAAATTATTTTGTTTTACCAAAATTGAATTGAAAGAAATATTGAGGCACTAAAATTATATATTAGCTTGATTTTTAAAGTTCAAGGACTAAGATCCATCTTTTATGAAGTTTATAGCACGTCACTTATGTCTGACGCGTATTTTATTTCAGTCTCTTTTTTTTATCTCATAGTTTAATGAGAAATTAAAATCAATTGATCTTTAATTATGACTAAATCATTAACAATAAAAAAATTAAAAATCAAATTAAAAAAATATAAAATTTTATACAATTCATCTATGATAATACTTGTAAGGATAAACAACAAAATCCTGTTCTTTTAAAGTAATACTTAATGATTATGGTAAGGATAATTTGTTAGGTATCGTAGGAATCAAGGAAGAAACACATGGGAAAGGAACTAAAGAGACATGATGGAGCTTTAATTGGCCCGAACCATATAGGAGATGACATGCGAATTGGTCTCCGCTTATCTTCAGTACAGAATCTGTGGTTTTTTATTATATGGTTTGTTGGCGTGTTCATCCCCTCCCTCATGTTTTTTTTTCCTCACTTTTCCTTTCCCTTTTCTTCTTCCGCAAGAAAAATTACTTTGAGAGTGTGGTTATTTTTTTAAATATTTTTTCACTCAAAAATATATTAAAATAATTTTTAATATCAGTATATCAAAATTATCTAAAAATATAAAAAAAAACATTAATTTAAAATAAAAAAATAATTTTTTTTTAAAATACAAAAATAAATAAAATCTTAATAAGTTTTAAAACTCTAGTCGGTAAAGCCAATCCAAGTAACCTGGGCCAAGGCTGGCCAGGTTAAAAAGAAAAATAATGAAAGATATTGACTTGACTTGATGAAAAACATATAATTTGAAATACCATTGACTTGGCTTGATTTGAAAAATCTATGATTTGAGATACAATCTAATTTAGTTACAATGAATTTTTTTTCTTGAATATTTTTAGATATGCTAGATCTTGGACTTAATGTTGAGGAGAATATTTTTTCAAAATTTCCTATCATCAACTTTCATAGGCATTGTTATAAAAAAAAAACATTAAAATGCTAAAAAAAGAAGATTACAAAAAAAAAAGGGAACCCTGACGTCATAAATTCAAAAACAAAGAAGCATATTATGTGAGAAGAGCGAGAGTAAAACGTTTGGGAATATGATGCAAATTGCGTTTCCAAAAAATTTAATTTTTTTAATTAAAATTTAATATGTTTTGTATGTTTTGGATCGTTTTGATGTGCTGATATCAAAAATAATTTTTTAAAAATAAAAAAATATCATTGACATATATTTTAGTATAAAAAATTATTTAAAAAGTAATTATAACTACACTGTCAAACAAGTTTAAAAAAAAAAAAAAAAAAAGCCCCTGACGGGGAAAAATGATCTTGAAAGTTAAAGAAAAGAGAGCTCTACAAAAATAAATCTCTAACCCTGCAAACGAAGTTAATGCTGTTTATATATAAAATTATAAATAGACACGAGTGGGCTAACAGACGTGACGGGGCTGTAGCTTTTCTTTGTATTTACTAGGCCTGTAAGAGACATGAATGGACTGCAGGTTGTAAAAAGACTGAATTTATACTTAGGCTTGTAGTTCGTTATTTAATATATGTATATATATTTTAGATTAATTCAAGTTTATTTTTAAAATATTTTTATCTATTTTTTTTTCCTTTAAAGTATAGAAAAGAGGAGTGGATGCCTTTATTTGAATGTTTCCGACTACAAAGGCTCGAACGTAACTCCCTCTGTGGTCACTGTATCTTTTTGCTATCCTTTGTTATTTCCCTTCAAGGAGAGCTGGAGTGCTGTGAGTGGCGGTTCCTAGGGTAAAAGGCCCACCGAAGGATAGACCTGAAAATATGCTAAAGCATGGAAAGACTTTCGGGGTGCCATTGCCACGGCCCCGCCCCAAGGCCACGGGAAAGAAATTCTCGCCAGTAAATTGACAGGGAGCAAATATGCTTACTTTCTTCAATGCGAGGGAAAGTTAATTTGATGCTTAATCAATTGAATTGATTAGATGCTTAATCCATCAATCACTTCACTAAACATATCAACTTCCCCGCGTGAATTGTCTTCACCACACCCACTTTTCTCCCCTTACTCGTGAAAACGAATAATTTAGCCCAATGAGAAGGAAAGAAAAGATAGCCAAGAGAAAGCAATTTCCTAGTGGTCCTAGCTTATCTGTGCATGACCTTGACAGCCACTGAACAACCATCTACTCGGATACTCGGAACAGAAACTAACATCGACTCCGAGCAAGCTAGTGCTAGTTGCAACATGCATCTCTGGATTATGATCTTGACACTGCCATGGCCCCCCATTTTGAGCTCAGATCTATGAATCTTGTATCCATACTTTCGGATCATGTTAACTTTCTAAGGATAGAATAAATCAAACCCGAGACTAACTCGATATAAGGATCGAGTCACAGGTTGGGTAGATAGACTTGTTTAAACAATTCAAATTAATATTACCATTTTCGAGATCGCGAATGCATTTAGCATCCCAGAATCTATTATTTTAGAGAATTTCCTCGTTGCCTGTGGATGGGTTCTTAACAAAATAAAATTCGAGGACAAGAAAAATATTACGAGGATCGATTGATTTTTCTCCTCTTGAGACCAATAGCTGTGGTACACGTTCCAATCAACTATTGCATCCCACTACGCAAACATTCTCAACATTTCCTGATATAGCAAGGATAGATTTGCGTCCGGAAAGATTCTCGAAAATCACAACAAACAATCACATACCACAAATCTCACGATACTGACGTCAACGGCTGAGATTTCACCTTCCACCCGTAACGTTGAAGGAACACCTTGTATTTGATCCATGATTATGGAGTTTATCAAAAAAAGCTATTGACAAGTGACAACCCTCGTGGATTATTGGCAAGTGTAAGGTCAGAATTCATTTGAGAATGGTACAATATGGAATTGACAAGTGTCATTACGTAATTACTTCCTTTATGAATTTCCTGCCATTTCAGGCATAGCAAAAGTAGCAACCTAGCTTCACGGCCCATAAATTAGGTCTTCTGTGCTCTCTCTTTTCATTCTCATTTTACCGCGATGCAGATAAAGTAACAGAAGGAACGGGCTATTTAAACGCTCATTGAAGAGAAATTTATTATCAATAAAATAAAATAAAGTAACAGAACGTATAAATTTTCTCGAGTTATTTTAAACAGTGAACGTGAAAATTACAACGATAATTTTAACGGATCTGTTAACTAATTTAGACGGAAGAATCACATTGAAAACTTATTCAATCAATCGACGAGGGGTATAGATGCTCACACCGTAATAAATAAGGGACACCTATGTACTTATCCCAAAAAATTGCTATGTAAATATAAGAGGAATGAAGCCCATTTCGTTTCACTCTTAACAGAAAAAGAAAAAAGAAAAAAGAAAAAAGAAAAAAGAAAAAATTACATCGACAGATGCCCACGCACGCGCGCGCTTATATTTTCTTTCACTTTGGCGGTACCCCGCGTCTACCGTGCTTTTGGATTTTCTTTCTTTTTTCTCCCTCCCCCCATTGAAAACGAAAGAGAAACAGAGAGAGAGAGCAGAGAAATCAAAAGCTAGAAGCAAGCGGTTTTTTTAGCTCCTTGTTTCACCCGCATCCTCTCTCTCTCGCCATCTGTTTTACTCATCTTCACTCTAACACCAACAAAAGCCACTCTCATTCTCACCAAATCCCTGATTTTCTCAATGTTTTTGCTCTTCTGTTACTGAGAAGTGAAAGAAGGTTAGGGTTTCAAGCTATCAAGACTTCTGTGATTCACTCTGAGATCAGCTACTCACTTACTCAAAATGTTGCATTCTATCTTATCTGCGTATATTGCACGTTTCTCTGTTCTCTTTTCTTTTTTCAATTCCCCTGTAATTTTAACTCTTTTTTATTATTTTTTTAATCTGTTGTTAGCGTTATGGATTTTATTTTGTCTTGTTTTAGTTAGTTTAGTTTAGTTTATTTTGATATAGAATTATATAAATCATATTTTAGGCATCAACTTTTTAAGCTGATATGGTTTTTTTGACATGCAATTTTTTCCTTTTAACATGTTATCAGAGTTTTGTTAACTAGGTGGTCACGAGTTGAAATCTCACCACTCCTATTCTATTTCATAAAAATTAAGCACAAGAAATTGTACCCAAAATTGACATATTGTTTTAGATTTCTAGTGATTTTTATTAACTGGTAATATGCGTAAAAACTGTGAAATTTACTGTTCTTTATTTTACCTTCCAGTGTATGTTTTTGGATTATTAATTGTTTTTGATAGATCGAGGAGGTCGTATTATTTGTTTTTTTAGTTTAGCATTTCAGACTTAATATTTTTGGTTTTTGTTATAGATTTCCAAATTTTAACTGTTTAGGTAAAAATTGTGAAGTTTACTGTTATTGATTTTGCTTTGTAATATATTATTTACGGATTATCTATTAAATTCCTTTATCATCTAGGGATTATCTATTGAATTAATTAATTTGGATGTATTGAAGTGAACGTGTTATTTGCCAGTTTCAGGGTTTACAGCTCTACCAAAAAAAGTTGAGCGTGCAGTGCAGGTTAAGAGGCGTTCTTTTTTGAGATTTTCGTGTGATTTTTGTTCGACCATGCTTGGGGATTCTATGGCAAACCTTTCCAATGGAAATGCGAATGCGCAGCAGCCTGATCCTCGAAGGACTTACCAAGTGGTCGTGGCTGCCACTAAGGACATGGGTATTGGGAAAGATGGGAAGCAACCATGGAAATTGCCTTCGGATGTTAAGTTTTTTAAGGAAGTGACCTTGACCACGTCGGATCTTGGGAAGAAGAATGCGGTTATAATGGGAAGGAAGACCTGGGAAAGTATTCCACTTGAGCATAGGCCTTTTCCTGGTCGGCTTAATGTTGTTTTGACTCGTTCTGGAAGTTTTGATATTGCTACTGCTGAGAATGTTGTGATTTGTGGAAGCATGGGTTCAGCCTTGGAGTTGTTGGCTGCGTCTCCTTATTTTCTGTCGATTGAGAAAGTGTTTGTTATTGGAGGTGGTCAGATATTAAGGTTTGTGCTCTGAAAAGTTGGATTAGTTTATGGATGATTTTTTCTTGTATTGATCATGTTTTAATGCAGGGAATCTTTGAATGCGCCTGGATGTGATGCTATCCACATTACAGAAATTGAGACGGATTTTGATTGTGATACTTTTATCCCTGCAATTGATACCTCTGTATTTCAGCCTTGGTGCTCTTCTTTTCCCACGATGGAAAATGACATACGATATTGCTTTACAACTTATGTTCGAGTGAGGAGTTCTGCAATTGAGTCCCATAGTCAAAATAATGGTGTGAGCTCTGATGGTAATTCAGAAAACAGTAAGTTTGAGGTAAAAAAGTTCTCGTTCCTTCCCAAGATGGTTTTTGAGAGACACGAGGAGTATTTGTATCTCAGACTGGTTCAAGACATCATCACTGATGGCAATTTGAAGGATGGCAGGACAGGAACTGGTACTTTATCAAAATTTGGTTGCCAGGTAACATCAACCCTTGATTGCTTACATTTCCGTCTTTGCTTCTTAAAGTATGAGTCCATGCAATTACAATTTTTTTTTAGTTAATTATGATTGCTAATCGATCAATTTATTCCATTTGATCCACAGATGCGGTTCAATCTGCGCAAAACTTTTCCGTTTCTTACAACGAAGGCACGCTTATTTTCATTATTACTTGTTATTATTTCTGTAACCAAATTAGTTCTTCTGTATACATTTCCTTTTTTCTTTCTCACTAATCTGGATTCACTCATGCTTCACCATGAGGTCACCTTAAAAAGAAAAAGAACCATTTATTTATCGCATTTATAAGTTGACACAAACTGCTTCAATTTGTTTTTAGAAAGTATTTTGGCGAGGTGTTGTTGAAGAGCTCTTGTGGTTCATCAGTGGTTCAACAAATGCCAAGGTAATCATATCTTAGTTGTATGCTTTATTTTCCATTTCTTCCTATCAGTCTTCTATGTTTTGATGGGATTGGATGGGAGGTATCAGTTTTTACTGGTCACCAGTTGTTTTAGAAACTTTACCATGTGATTGGCGCTGCAAAGTGACTGATATATTATTCTTCCCATCTTGCTTTAGAGTATGATATTTATGATTATTTAGCTGCATGTAGGAATCTCAGGGCTGCAAGATTTGCTATTTGGCATGTATTATTTGTTTCTGCTACAGCGTCCAGCTGACCGTCAAATACTGTTGTGTATCATATGAAAGTGACTGTATTTGCATGAGGTCTCTATAATAGTCCTTGAAGACTGCCTCTAATGTTAGTTGTAGATGACATAATATAGCTGTGTGAAACCCATTTCTAAATGTTGCTACCATGAGCAGGTCCTTCAGGAAAAGGGTATTCACATATGGGATGGCAATGCATCCAGAGATTATCTTGACAGGCACATATTAGCTTTTAGTTTCCTTTATTTCTGTTTATTTTTATATTTTAACCACTGCTAATATATGCAGTTTTTAAATGATATTTTTAATTGTAATAGCAGTGTTGGGTTAAAGGACAGAGAGGAGGGTGACTTGGGACCTTTCTATGGGTTCCAGTGGAGACACTTTGGTGCTAGGTTCGTGGAATTTCCTTTTTAGCTGTGGATCATACAAGAAAGAGTATCAGGCTAATTGTGTTGCATACATGCTACATGTTTTTTAGGTATACTGATATGCATGCCGACTACACTGGCCAAGGATTCGATCAATTGTTATATGTTATTGACAAGATCAGGAATAATCCAAATGATCGTGGGATTGTACTCTCAGCTTGGAATCCTTCTGATCTCAAATTGATGGTGCTTCCACCTTGCCATATGTTTGTTCAGGTTTGCATTAACGTTGTGTTTCTACTTTCTAAATCATTTCCTTTATTGACAATTAATCCAGATATTTTATTTTTCAGTTCTATGTAGCCAATGGAGAATTGTCATGCCAAATGTACCAGCGTTCTGCTGACATGGGCCTTGGTGTGCCCTTCAACATTGCATCTTATGCTCTCTTGACACACATCATTGCCCATGTCTGTGGTATGTCTTTGCAATCATACCATTAATTTACAAATCATGCTCGTTGAATTGCTAGGGTGTTTAATGTTCTAGATGTGCATGTTCAGGCATTTGAAAGGGTGATATGAGTGAACTGACACCCACAAAA
>Ga0325414_1004578_pt1 | contig 14505 bp, 7 predicted proteins | sample PopdelMetagenome_8_FD_206183 | JGI IMG/M metagenome (GOLD analysis project Ga0325414, IMG submission 206183) | Populus deltoides microbial communities from Bellville, Georgia, United States - Leaf-PdKOR-R3 | ecosystem: Host-associated > Plants > Phyllosphere > Phylloplane/Leaf | place: USA...
AATACCCTAAAGTCAACTAACTTGGGAGCTATTGGCCCAAAGCTTGTTACATGGGTTAAGGAGAAAAGCTTAAGGGAATCAAACATTGCACTATCTACGTATCAGTATCTGCAACCCGAGTTATTAAACTCGAAGGAGTGTCTCAACACCTAATGCGCTAAGACCAACTGGTCTAGGAGTCATTAGCCGAAAGCTCATTACATGGGTTAAAGATGCATTGTGTTTTAAGTTATATGTATATAAAAAAAAAAGAGAAAAAAAAAGGATAATAATCCCAACCCGAGGAAGTTAACCTTAAACATTAGAAACGAATATAGTTTTCTTCCAATAAAAGCCCCATCATCTATGTTTTCATACATTTGAACATATAAAAAAAAGGTTTATTAATATTTTTTTTAAGAGGTATTGAGCAGATATATATAAATTTAATGAGAGTTTGTTTACTTTGATAGATTAATGGAAGTTAAATGATGAATGCCTTGCTTTGTGGAATTTGCAAATTGTTTTTTTTCTATTTTAACGCTTTGATTACTAGGGACTAGTAATAAGCTGGTTGGGGAGTGTGATTAGTACTTAAAAGTGCATTTTTATCAAGGTTTTATATCATTATTTTGCACTTGAAGTATCCATAACTCCTTAACTAGAGTATGTTTTATAATAACAAGTCTGATAATATAAGATAGCTTTAATTTATGGTAAATGCTCATTTTAAATGCAGGCATATCTCAGAATTCAAAGGATTGATTGATGTGATTAACTATTGAAAGTGAAAGGGCAAAGAAACGGCTAAGCTTAGAAAGGAGATGCCGATTCAATTCAAATTGAAACACTGTTCAGTTAATGGGTCATATATGGAGCTGTAGATCTTGGATTTCAGTTTAATTTATATGGATAGAAAGATAAGAAATAGGCCTACAATGTTCATGAATAGTGGAAGACCCAAATCTGCCATTTTCAAATCCAAAATTTGGACACAAAAGAGAAGTTAGAATCTATCTTGTAATCTAGCCCAAACACTATTTAGAATGTTACCCATATCTGGCGTTCTAGAAGGCCAAATGACGTGAAATTTGGTGAGTAGAAGGAAAAGACAATTTCCAACAACGTTCATGAAGAAGATCTGCTCAAATTCGGCTGGTAACAATGACATTGTGTCCAGACAAGAGCTTGAGGTCTATCCACCACGTCCACCAACAGCACTACTCAGTATTTTAGCCATATCTCGAGATCTAGTGATCCAAATGCTCTAAAATTATATGTGTGGAAAGATAAGATGATTTCCAACAACGTTCATGAAGAACACTTTGCCATATTCTGATTGGATCACATTTCATCCAGTTAAAGTGCTTGAGTGCTACTGTCCACCAAGTCCACTAAATCAATAGTTGGCCACTACATCAATAATTAATTACCAAATGAATAGTTTTGAATTTTAGCCTATAAAAGGAGGCATTTGCCATTCATTTAGCAATCTTGGTTCAAAGATCAAGATCATGTTCTTGCTCTCTCTTTATTGTTGCAATGCTTAAGTTTTATTTTCATTAATCTCTTGTTTATGCTTTTCATTTCCTTTACTATACTTAGTTAACTATGTTCTTCTTCTTTATTATGTCTAGCTAAGTTAATTATGTCAAGGTGACAAGGTTTCACTAATGGTGTTAGAATAAGTATAATATGAACTCAACATGGACTTCAATGCTTAAATCCTAAACAATTTGCTATTAACGTGTCTTATCTTTTTTATCTTATCAATCCTTAATACCTTGCTTGTTAAATGGTTAATCTAGATTTGTGTTGTATAACACTTGGTACATCAAATACTTGATCCTTCATAGTGTTCGGCCGACATCGTTATTATGAGAGGAACTTGATTTGTTGTCAACATAAGTTAGCATCATGAATGCTTGATAAAATTTATAAGTATGGTGTTACGTAAATAAGATGATTAATATAATCATGTTGATAATTTATAAAGAGTTTATACTTTACTTATCTCTAATACTATTAGTGGATCCTCTAACCTTGACATTTGTTTTTATCATTGTTTAATCTTCACATTTATCTTACATCTCAAAGTCCTCTTTAACTCATCATCACCATCATCATCATCTTCATTGTTGTTCTCATTATTATTATTATTATTATTATTATTATTATTATTATTATTATTATAATTTATATAGTTCACCTCCCTGTGGTTCGACCCCGGTCTTGCCGGGTTATTTATTACTGTGACATTCCTGCACTTGGAATAAGACATCAGCTTTTTGATCGTGTCAAGGGGCCTTGGATGATTTTTCAAGATTCTTGGGATTGGTCACTAATTCAAAAAAAGAGACATGTTATCCTGTTGGGTGTTGATGATGAGATGCAGACTCTTTTGGGTTTTAGACTAGTTTCCCTTCTAGTCAGGTATCTTGGCATTCCTTTGATCACCACTCACTTGAAACATAAAGAATGTTTGCTTTTGGTTTAGGATCAAACTATGAACCTCAACATCATTAGTTGTGTCGCATCTCGGTGGACATCATGACGAGGGCCAAAAAATGTATTTTATCATGAAAAATTAGGAGTCGTCACCTAGTAATTAAATAAAAGTTGGGATCCTAAAATGTGCACTGATTTTAAAAATTCAGGTAAGGGGTTAGTTATGCTTAAAGAAAGAATGACGTCACCCTTATAGTATCTTTTCTTACGAAAGGTTACCTTAGGTAGCGCTCACAGCGAGATTTTGCTTATATATGTAATTGTCTGTCCGACCGACCCTTTCCTGTTGGAAAGGAAAAAGGGCGCCAGGGCCCTTTTAAATGACGAACCCCACAGATGATAGGCCAGGGCAAGGGCGACTCCTCCCCTTCTCCGTCTTTAATTTAAGGTAAGGCGAACCGTATGGCGGCGAAAGACGACCCGGTTTCAGTCCAATAATTAAAAAGAATCCGGTATGGAAGATACTGTTGGGACCGAGGGAAAGGAAGAACTTAACTTAGTAATTGAGATCTCTTAAGTTCTCCTAGGGGAATACCCCCTTCTTATCTTCCCTTTACGGATCACGGGATAGAGTTCTGGGAAAGTGTACTATGTGTTCTCCCCTTAATTTATCTTTTTTCTTGTGATTAATTATCCTTACCTTTTTTATGCATTTTTATTTAATTCCCAATCATTTTTGTAAAGATTGATTTAAGTCCTTAGAAATAGGAGACTTGTCGATTTCGTTATTCACAAAAACATTGACCACGATCTCTTTGAAAAGGAGACTTGTTATCTAAATTATTTCTAAACTAGCATTGGAACCGTAAGGATGATACAAATAGAATCGAGTTTTGACCCATTTATTTAGGTAAGTTTTGAAAATGAACTTGAAAGTCGCCATTATTATTCTATGGGTTTTTGATGGGATCACATCAATCCAGCCCAAATTATTAAATCGTATGCTTGAAAAATATTACAAAATGATAAATGAATCATTTTATTTTTATTTTAAAATATTTCTTGATTTATTCATTTTTTATAAGAATGCTAATACCAAACAAAATAATTGGATTTTCCATAATATGAAAAAAGGCACTAAAATATCAATATACACAAAATGACATAAATATTTATTCTAGGTTCGAATTGACTTTCGGGGTGGAAAACAACTAGGAATCACTAGAAAATACCACATAACCACTTGTCACGCATGCAGTTCATACGCTTTTGAGTTGATTGACTTGGAATTATACCCACGTGTCCTTCACGAACTAGCTACAATCTTGCAAAAAAAAAATAGATAGAAACTTAATTTTCTTCTGTTCTCTTTTAGAGGCTTTGTGGTGGAACAAGGTGTTGTTATCCATTTTTTACCACACATCAAAAAAATAAATAAATAATACAAGAGGAAAACATGAGAAAGCCTAGAAGATTGCCCAAGATTGGTGGTGGAGGACCAAGATGACAAGTGGAAAAGTTAGAGGATTAAAATGTATAAGATTGATAAAATTAGCAACCCAATTTTGACTAACAAAAGACTCCACTGGTAAAAATATTTTTGTTTGGGGTAAAGAAACACAAATTTGGATGGATAAGGACAAGAATTTTAGAAGGCTTAATTAATTTTATCAAGGACTTAATTGTAAGGAAAATAAATTTGTGGAGTCAATTTGGGTGTTAAGTGAAAGAAACTGAGGTTTGAGGATTTAAATTAGACTTTTGAAATGTCTAATTAGTTAAATCAGGGTTTTAATTGTGAAAAGATTAAAGTTTAAAGGCCATTTAAAAATTAATTACAAATTCTCAAGACCAAGGATCAACTTGTAAGTGGCGTGCAATTTTGGAGGTAGAAATTGGTGAAACCAAGGGCCAAATTGAAAGGAATTGAAATTCTAGTGATTAATTAAGGATGAAATTAAACAAATTAAAAACCAAGAACTTGTTTATAAAAGGCGCTAAACTTTGAAACATATATTTGAATTTGACAGGGGTGCAATTACATGCAATTAAAAGGTGAGAGACAATTACGGGTGCAATTAAAAGGAATTGGAAGAGCAGGGACCAAATTGAAATTGGCCAAATTCCAATTAAAAAACCTTAATTTTTAGGGTTTATCCTAAACAGCATGTCGTTCACCCACTACTCATCTCCTTCCTTGACAATTTTAGCTGGTTAAGTAGGTATCTTCAGGTGAATGAAGGTGCCGTTTTAACCACTATAAGAGTTGTAATCACCATTATTCAACTAAGAAACACCCCACCTACAACCCATGCCCATGAATTTAGATGTATACACCTCAATTCTTCCATAAAAGTCTCCAACATCTTGTCTCTGATCAGCTTTCCTTGTATTTTCAAATTATGGGCTGATCGAGTTGGTACCTTTGGATGAGTAAATGTGAAGCTACAGACCTCCAAATTGAGTAAAGTTAGATCCAAGCAAAAGGTGTGCACCTCCTCCACCAACTTTAGGTGCTCTTAGGAAATGTTGATGTCGGAGTTGCTCCAACGAGGCCTCAAAAGTGGTCAACCCAGTCAGCCATGATTGTGACACCCGTTAGCAAAACCACTGATTTTTCATGTGTTCACATTAAAAACTTTCTTAATAGGTTTTTATCAAGGGTTGGCCGTATTTATCTCAAAATTGAAAGATCGCAAAACAACTCTTTGGTCTCTAAGTTTGGCAAAACCATTAAAATCTCAAAAACCAAAACCACCAATGCAAAACAAGCCTAATTGATGCGAACTCTAGTGGAATTTAATGGAATTCGCGACTCCAAGATCAATCTAATCCAAGTTTGTTGAGATTTGAATGAATTTATCATAATGGAAGACTTGCTCCAAGGCAACAAGACTATAAACCAACTCAATCACAACGCCTACATCTGGAGACGAACGAAGGAAGTATAAATTCACAACAAATAATGGTCAGTTCTTTGAAGAGTTGAAAGTTCAATCAAGAACCAAGATTAAGCCAATTTAAATATCATCAAAAGTATGCACTAAAATTATTCCTAAAGAGTATTTAAACTCCAAGCCAAAACCTTAGTTTCCCTAATGAGCCTCACATAAGCCCAATTTAAATAATAATCAACCCAAGCTAAAACTAGCCAAAACTAATTAAAATAAACAAAATAAACAAGTATAAGACCCAAATAAAATGTCTCTTCTTAAAATAAATAAAGTTTGATAGCCCAACTAATTAAATAAGACAAGTTCGTTGTTTCCACATTCTGTCTGGCAGCGTCAAAAGCCCTACTTAAAATGGATGGTTCATATACCGTTGGAAAGGTATGAAAGTCTAGTTTCAAGCCCAATTAGAATCACATCAAAATTCAATTTGTAGTTTCAGTTATGACCAAAAGAGTAACAAAAGGTCAAACTGTCCGAATCTAGTCTTCTTCTCCCAATTCTTGTGTAATAGTTTTAGTTCCGCTAACAAGCCCCTCTTGAACATGAATCAGCTTAATTAAGGCATGCTCTTTATTATTACAAATCCTCTTAAAGTCCATCTTAGCCCATATATCTTGAAGAAGTCTATTGAAAACTTCTTTGAACTTCTTAGCCCTAAGCCTAGTAACTAGACCAACTGGAACCTCCAATGGATCCTTTGATGGTTGGATCGCATCACTAGTACAAAGTTTTCAATTGTTGTTTTTTTTGTCCAAAACCCTTCCATTCTAATCAAAGGGCCAAGATTGATCAATCATGGGCAATCTTTTATTGAATCAAATGAAAAGGCATAGTAAAACCCTATAAATAACCCTTGAAAATCAAAGCTGAGAAGGAGGAAAAAAGAGAAAAATATTAAGAAAATACCATAGTTATAATGGTTTACGAGCTTGGTATAAGGGTTCATTCAGTTTTGAAAGGGCACTAAGTTTGTGGAAGCAAACCTTTACAAAGGAGAGCAAATAAGGTAGTTGTTCTAGGGTTTTGAAATTATATTTTCTAATCTAAAAGTGGAGTCGATGTGGCTTGCTTGAGGGGATTTTGTTTGTAATTTGGTTTGCATTTATGTTTGCAAATATAGTGATGCTTAATGAGTAAGGGTTGTGTTTGTTTTTGTTTTTTGTGATTTTGATTCTACGATTTGGTGTTTATTTTTAGGGTGTGTTTGATGTTTTTAATGTTACAAAAGCTTTCTAGTTAGGTTAGTATTGATAAAAAAAAAAAAGAAGAAGCAATGTTTGTTTTGTTTTGTTTTGTTTTGTTTTGTTTGATTAATGCATTGTGAAGCAATATTGTTGATCTTAGATTTACAAGGCTTGTTTATGACCAAAATATATTTAAGAAACTAATTTTGAATCCAAATTGTATAGATATGTAGGCTAGGTAAGATTTGGCAGTTTTAAAAATTGAGACTTCATGCATGTTATTGATGATTTAATGTTATTTGTTAGTTCTTTGGATTCAACTATGCTTGGTATTGGTAATGTGATTTGTTAGGACCAAAAATTGTGTGTTAAAGGCCTAGAAGGCTAAATCTAGGTATTGACAGTAGTTCTTTAATTTATGGAAATTTTCCAGATTCTGGGTTCTTGTTCTTTGCATGAACTTTGCATTAGCCTCTTGTTTTGGAGTTGTTTTGGGTTAATTCTTGGCTCAGACATGTTAGCTTGTCATCTTTAGCAATAATCTAGGGTTATAACGGATCAATAACTACGTTTCTTACGATAGCCAAACACATTTTAATCAAATCGTGGCTTTTGAGTGTTAATACAAGAAAATGAATGCTTGATTCTTGATCTATGCATGATTACAAACAAAATCTTGCCTTTGATTTTATGAAAACTTGTCTAGTTTGGAATTTTTATTTGCTGGGTTTCGGTTTGAATGTTCATCGTGTTCTTATGTTTTTTGTATTTGATCTGTTTTTGTCGAAAGTATTTAATTTTTTTGTTTTCTTTTTTAGTTTTGATATGTTTTTAGTTTAATTGTTTGTTTTACTTTAGTTTCAGGTCAAACCATGGTTTTCGGTTCGGTTCAGTGTTGAACCAGTGTTTTTGAGTCAACCTGATTGGTTTTTTTAAGTCAAGTGCTACGGCTTTGTTTGGTTGGTTACTATTTTTGTTGACGAATTTTCAGTTTAAGGGGTTTTTTGGCAAACACACCCTTAGGTCTATTTTGACAGTTTTGTTTTGAATAAAAATGGTTTTTTGCCAAACAGACCTCAAATAAATTCCTAAAAATTCTAAAAAATTTCAAGGACCAATTTAATATTATTTGTGGGTCAATCACATATTTTTCTAGTAATTTTATTTAATATCAAGGTTATAGACTTATACTGTAAGATGCTAACTTGGTATTAAACTACCCGTGTTTCATCAAATCTCTAAAATTTCCAAAATTTTTGAAAATATTTTCTCATGTCAAAAAGTATAAAAATATATTTTATTTGGTGTGTATTCAGCCAATTCTCTCAAAAGATAAAAATCATAATTTGCTTTTAAAAAAATATAAACATATGGTACAATTTAATATTTTTTTATATATACAAAAAATTCAAAAAATATCTTTGCATTTTAGGATTTAATAACCAGTTTATTCAATAAGCCCTAAAATTTTTAATTCATGAGAATTAATGGTCAATATTCTGGTAAAAATATTGGATCTACAAGTACACTGGCATCTAAATACTAAAAGTTGACTTGAAAATTCCTAAAATTATTTTGGGTATTCATTAATTTTAATTAAGAGTATTTTTCACCATAACATACGAGTTATAAAAAATTCTTTCACCTTTCAGGATAGGTGAACCCTATTAGGACACCTACATGGATTCTTCTCACAAGAATTTATTTGGGCATACAAGCCCATAATGAATTCGAAATGCCAGATTTATTCATGAGAATAAATCTTTATTTTAAGCCATAAATGTACCATCGGTTAAGAATCCATCAATACATTTATGCCACATCTACACCACACCATGCAACTTACCTCAAATAAAGCGTGTTAGGGATGCTAATACCTTCCATAGCCACAACCGGTACCTTACCCTAGAATTTCATATAAGACCATTCTACTTGGGTATCTTAGTGGCCCTGAACCAAATAACTAGGCAGTGACTCCTTGATCCTGACATCCCGACATACCATGCTCTCACGTGCGACACAAGGGATGAGCACAACGGTGAGTGGTTGATCTGTTATGCAAGTGACTTTCGGTGTCCTTCTCTAGAAACTCCTTCCTTTTTTTATTTTAGTTGTTCTAGAGGTCTGGGGATGGTGTTATGATGGGATTTTATGGAGGAAAGGTGTGTTGATAACGGTGATGGTTATGGTAATGGGTACTGGTGGGTCAGTGATGACCGGTAGTGTTTTGGGAGGAGAGGTCTAATTTTTTTTTAGTTTCTATGTGGAGAAAGATCTAGTTTATAGGTCACAAGTTATGTATGGTTGGATTCTGAAGAAAAAAAAAGGAAAAAAGGTTATCAATGTGTGGTGAATTGGTGTGTAAAGGGTTTGGCTTAATGATTGAGGGTGAATGGAAGATTTATGTACTAAGAATGGAAGGAAAAAAATGTTGGTGAAGGTTGGTCTTGAACTTATGGGTCTGTGATGAGAAAGGAAGTGTGGTTATTGTGGGTTACTAGTGTTGGTTGGTTGGGATTTTGGTGAAGAATGTGAACTGAAGAGATTATAGGTCATGATCTTGAGAGAAACAATGAGGGACGAGAGATGAGCAGTTTGATTTGGTTTTTAGTGGGGTTGGTTTGAAGGGTGGTTATGGTGAGTGATATCTGGGTTGAGAGGAGGTTGAGGATGGTAATTACTTTGATTTCTTAGCTATGATTTGTATGAAAGAAAGATGAGTGAAGAAGATGGGAGATGTGTATGAGAGACTGGTTTGGGAAAGACAATATCGATGGCTATGGTGATGGTGAGTTCCCCTTACGTTTCAATGAGAGATTGTTATGTATGATGAATGCCCTTTCTATTTTTATTTTTTTTTTGGTGTTGATCTCCCTCTTTTCTGTTGTAGGCGTTGAAATTTTGGCGATTTAAAGGCTAGAAATTGGGGTTTTAATTGTGATTGTTGGAATTTTGAAATTCGAAGTTGGAATGGTGGGGTGGATTAGAATCTGGGTTAAAATCTACAATCGGGAGATTTGAAATCTAGGATTAATTTGCTAGGATTGCTTAATTGGATTAAATTGGTTGGACTAAAATAAATAGGACTAAAATGAAATTATGAGAATAGTTGATTGGTCCATTTAATTTTTAATTCCTTTCATTACAGTCCTTGGTTTTTAAGCTTTTCAATTTTATTCAATTAAGAGGTTTAATCTTGAAATTTCTTTCCGTTTTAAATCCTAAATTGAATTAATTGATCCTTCCAATTTCAATTTAGTCATTAGTTTAAAATCAATTTATTTGTCTAAATTTAATCCTTAATGCAAATTCATCATGAGTTCCTAGAAATTGTGTAATTTTGACCAATCTATCTTCTAATTCTGATTTTTTTTTCTTCATTTAAACCCTTCATTAATTTGTAACTTGGCTATTTGTTTCAAAATCATCGTTGAACTTCAAATTTATTTCACTCCCAGCTAAATTAAATCTAATTAAACTCATATATCAATTTCCTCTTCAATTTAAAACCCTAAATTTCTAACAAAAAAAATTCCAAACTCAATTTTTTTATGTGATACTTGATCATTGGTCTAATTTCAAACCCCAACTATTTTTGTATTTTTTGTATTTTTTTAATTTTTGCATTTTATGTGTTTTATGATTTTTCAAGCTTTTTTAACACCAAAATTAAAGAAAAATTAAAGAAAATAACAAAATGACTAAAATAACTAAAATTATTGAAAAGACATTTTTTAATTTTTTTCAAAATATATACAAAAATAGGGGTCAAGAATTAGGTTACAACATGCCATCTCTAGTTAATCAAATTTGTTCTTGTATCTATTAAGGTATACTACCTTACTATATTTATTCTACCATGTTCAGTCATTAGGAGGATTGAGGGTATTTTAGCTACATTTCTTAGGAAGGTTTTATCCTTGTCCCACTCAAAAACAAATGTAGCTCAGGCTTCAGGTTGTTATCCTTTTAAAAAGGCTGGTCTAGGGATTAAATAGATCAAAACATGGAATAAACCGACTATTATAAAACATGTGTGGAGACTCCTTTTTGATAGATCTTCAGTATGTTCAGGATGGGTGCACAATGTCTTACTGACTCCTTTTTGATAGATCTTCAGTATGTTCAGGATGGGTGCACAATGTCTTACTCAGAGGTAGATCTTTCTAGTAAGTGCTACTTCCTCCATCTTGTTTCTGGTCTCAAATGAAGATTCTTCTTAGTCAGGATTGGTGCAAATGAATGTTTGTCTCTTGCATTGGTGATGGGACAACTACTTTTCTTTGGTTGGATTATTGGCTGCTAGATGGCCAGTGGATCTATGACCTTTAGCCTTTCAAGGTTCTCTCTTCCACGAGGTTGCATTGGGATGCAAAGGTCTCAAACATCATTGAGGAGGGTACTTGAGCTTTTCCTTTATGTAATCAAGAGAACTTATATGGGACTCTATTCTTTTCCACCCTAATATTGCCTTATTTTATTACTTCGTTTAGAAGGGTCATTCATTAGGGAGATTTACTAATGACTCGACTTAGGAGGTTCTAAGAAATTTGAGACCCACAGACTTTATACATCATCTCCTCTGGTTTCCAAGTCACATTCCAAGACACTTATTTATTTTATGGCTTGCTACTTTGGGTCGTCTTCATAACATATATAAACTTCATGCTTATCAAATCATCACCTGTTTGGTATGTATCCTTTGTGGGTCACATGTTGAGACACGCAACCATCTATTCTTCTAGTGTCCTTTCTCAATTTTGGTATGAAGTGCTATTACGAGCATGACCCTTCCCTTTGCTGCAATTGGCATCATTGCACCTAAAAAGAAGAATGTGTTCTTACATCTACTTGTCTGGTTTATCCTCTCAACCATGATTTACTTTATCTAGTATGAAAGTAATAACCAAGTCTTTTATCAAATTTATTGACCTCCCTAAGATGTTAGTGAAGAGATTTTTGAGTTTGTCCAATTTCTCTTGGTAAATTTAGAACCCGGGTATTAAATTCTAGTTGATCTCAAGTCTATTTGGTGTTTTCCATGGTCATGAGGTTCTTTGCTTTAGCTGTTGCTCGAGTTTTGCATAACATGTTTATTATTATTGTAGAACTGGTTGACTGGTTCTGGAGTTCCAAAAACCGGTCAACTAGTTCCACTGTGGTTCCTATATTGTTTTTTTATTTTTTTACTCTTCTAACTTTTGAATATTTCTTTAGCTTTCACCTTGTGTTTTTTTTTTATTGCCTTTAGGTCTTTTGGCTCTGAGTAATAGACCTTTGTACTTCTTGGGGTATGCCCCTTGTATTTTGTAAATCCCGTACTTTATTTGGTATGAAAGGAATCGAGTCTTTTATCAAATTTATCGACTTCACCAGAATGTTTGTGAGTAGATTTTTGAACTAGTCTGATCTTGTTTGGTAGATTTGGAACCAAGGTATCAAATTCTAGTTGATCTTATGTTCATTTGGCGTCTTCCAGGGTCATGGGGTTCTTTGCTTTAGCTGTTGTTCGGGTTTTGCATAATAGGTTTGTTGTTATTGTGGATTCGGTCGACTAGTCTGGAGTTTCAAAAACTGGTCAACCATTTCCTAGACTCTATAGGATAACTGGTCGATCGATTCTGGGATTTTTACAAACCGGTCGACTGGTTCCACTGTGGTTGCTACGTTGCTTTTTAGTTTTTTACTCTTCTAATTTTTGAGTATTTCTTTAGCTTTCACCTTGTTTTTGTATTGCCTTTAAATCTTTTGAATTCGGGTAATGGATTTTTGTACTTCTTAGAATATACCTTTTATATTTTGTAATTTTTTTCCTTTAAATACAATTAACACTTATCCAAATTGTCTAATGCAAGTTTTGGAAACAATTTATGTTTTGGAATCTAGAAAGTGTTGTAACCTTATTAATATAAAAGTATAAATTGTATATAATTATAGCTATTATTGAAACCGTTGAAAGGTGAATTGAGTTTGTTCTTATAATATGATAAGAAAAAGAATTACCTATTAATATAATAATTGCATGAAAAAGTTTAGGATGTTACATTTACTCTCCAACAACTTAATTATTTTTTTAAGGTTTTTTTAATTTTATTATTTAATATTGAGTTGTTTAGAAATTGGACTTTATATATTTTTAATTTTTTTTAGAGTTATTCTAGTTTCATGGATTTAATTTTTTTTCAACCTTTAACAATGAATCTATTGAGAATTGAGTTTTGTAATTTTTTTCCTTTATATTTTTATGAAGTTATCCCGGTCTCATGACACAAGTTGTGAGTTTAATAGATTAACTCAAGTTGACTATGATTGTTTTTTGTTATTTTTAATTGTTTTTTATTTCATCATTCAACTTTGGGTTGATTGGAAATTGAGTTTTATAATTTTTTATTTTATTTTTGTGAAGTTATCTCGATCTAATAACTTAAGTTATGAGTTTGGCATGTTAACTCGAGTTGTTTTTTGTCATTTTTTAAATTTTTTTCAATTTCATCTTTTAACATTAGATTGATTAGAAATCTACTTTCATAATTTATTTTGATTTATATTTTATAAGATTATCACGATCTTATGATTCAGGTCATATATTTAACAATTTAATCCAAATAATTCTAATATATCTTCTTATTACTATTTTACAAAATATTGATCTATGCATTTTATTTTAAATTCATGATTATATTTCTTTTTAACATTAGATTGATTAGAAATCCATTTTCATAATTTATTTTGATTTATATTTTATAGAATTATCACGATCTTAGGATTCAGGTCATATATTTAACAATTTAATCCAAATAATTCTAATATGTCTTCTTATCAATATTTTACAAAATATTGATATATGCATTTTATTTTAAATTCATGATTATATTTCTTTTTATTTAAACACAAGTTGGCAATAATTGAATATTATTTTATATTAAAAAAATTAATACAATACACAGCGCGCAGCACAAACAATGATCTAATCGTATTTCACGAGATAACCTTACAAAGTCATTAACTATGGTTAATAATTTATTAGATCAACTTTCCATCTACATCTAACCATGGTTACTCTCATTGTCTCATAACCCACAAACCCCGAGAGTTGACCACACCTGGCCGTCTTTTGCACTCAAAATTTGTATGCCAACCCATCAGCGGAGGTTGCCAAGTCACTTGCAAATTGCCATCGTAACTCACACCAAACTCTCTCTCCCCTCCCCTCTCTCTATATCCATGGATCAAAGAACCTTAGAGATCAATGTCATCTCTGCAAGAGATCTCAAAGATGTCAATTATATCTCCAAAATGGATGTGTATGCTGTTGTTTCAATCTCTGGTGATGACTCAAAACAACAACCCAAGCAAAAAACCAAAACCCCAGTAGATAGAGCTGGTGGAAAAAACCCCACTTGGAACTTCCCTATAAAATTCACTATCCCTGAAACCCCACTTGCAGAAAACCGTCTGAGTCTTGCTTGCAAGCTTAAATGTGAGCGTGCTTTAGGGGATAAAGATATTGGTGAAGTCAACGTGCCAATAAAGGAGCTTTTGGATTCAGCTGGCGATGGTAAATCCATGAAGTTTGTTAGCTATCAGGTAAGGAAACCATCAGGGAAACCTAAAGGTGAGATTAACTTTTCTTTTAAGTTCGGTGAGATTGAGAAAGTAGTGGTTTCTGAAGCATCATCATCAGCAGCGAAGGCAACTAATTCCATCAGTCAACCTGTCGCTGCATATCCTGCGGGGCCTACCTCTGTTCCTTATGGTGAACCTGGCTCATATCCACCACCCCCAGCTGGATATGGATATCCACCACCCCCACCTGGATATGGATATCCACCTCCACCACCATATGGCGGATACCCACCGCCTCCACCACCAGGTTATGGATACCCACCACCACCACCACCTGGATATGGATATCCACCTGTTCAAGGGGGGTATGGGTA
>Ga0325414_1004579_pt1 | contig 14504 bp, 8 predicted proteins | sample PopdelMetagenome_8_FD_206183 | JGI IMG/M metagenome (GOLD analysis project Ga0325414, IMG submission 206183) | Populus deltoides microbial communities from Bellville, Georgia, United States - Leaf-PdKOR-R3 | ecosystem: Host-associated > Plants > Phyllosphere > Phylloplane/Leaf | place: USA...
TAAGGAGTGAATTGAAAAAAATAATATATGACAAATTATAATTTAAGAACTAAATTGAAAACATAAAAAACTTTACTAAAATGGGCAAGGATGAAAATAAACAATAAAAAAGACATAAATTGAAAAAAAAAAAAGGACACACATGTATTTTTTCTATAAGAGAGAGAATAGAAAGAAGAAAAAAATAGATCATTGACGACAAACCGCCCATCATCTGCTGTCACACGCTACACCAGGAGGAAGAGATTGTGGTGGCGCTACTAAGAACACGATGAAAAGCCAAGTTTAATAAACAAGTAGTGTCACACACGCCATTAAAAAAAATACAGACTCTACTCACATATCAACGCATAATATGCACATATCAACAACTTTTCAGAGTAAAAAATTTTAAAAACATCAAAATATCCTTTGTAACTCTAAAAATTACAAATAAACATGTGTAAAAGGGTAAAAAAAACCCATTAAAGGCATGCCTTGAGTTTTTTTTTTTTAAGGGTGGAGATGTATTTTAACTATAACTTGAGAAGGGAAGAAAAAAAAAAACATTGGTCAATATCTAATTTCCTTTTCTTTTACCTTAAGGATAATTAAATATTTTTACTGTTTTTAAAATTCATGAAAAGATAATAAAAACGTAATTTTACTATATAAAAAATATAGAAATGATTTAGGTAGCTCGAACATTTTTTTAATAACCAACTAACCATTAAAAATACTAAATTACCCTTATAACCAAGCCTCCCATTTTTTCCACTCAATAGTAAAATAATAATTTTATCATAGCAATTTATATTAAATGTAAAAACTCTACACGTTCAATATCAAAGCTGAGACGTGACAGGCTAGTAAAAACATAGTTTCAGAGTTCAAAATGTGCACACTAAATAAACAATATTTCGAGGTCCCACTTCTCTGGTTACATACATACATACATACATACATACATATATATAAAAAAAACATGCTGTAAGGTATTAATATTATAGTGGATTCTTCTTGAAATAAGTTACCAAGTGGCATGTTCTTAGCGGAGGAGAAGGTCCTTTCACCAATGATAGCACGCGCCAGATGGGAAGGTTACTCGGCAATTTGGTTCCTTCGAATTCACGTTCCACAGATGAAGGGTCTTTAAAGTAGGTGATTAAAAAAATTAAGTGCTATACTTATATAAAATTTAATTCTAATGAAGTAATATCTATTTTTGTATTTTTATTTGAGTGTTTATACCTCTCTTTTTTTACAATTAAGTGTTTATACTTTTATTTTTTGTATTTGAGTCTACGGATCTTTATTTTCTTCAATTAAGTTCTTATACTTTTTTTCTCTCTAATATGTTGCTATGATAGTATTAAAAAAAAGATGAAATCTTGAATTTTTTTATTTAAATTATATTTTTTAAGTTATATAGATTGTTTGTAGACTCATATATTCAACCAAGTTGTATCGGGTTAACTTTTACATGATTTAGATTCTTTTCACTTAAAAAAATCAACAACATTTAAACATTTCTCTTACATTTAATAAAAATTTAATTCTATTCATAACATAGCACAAATTAATGATTCAGTGTATTATAAATAAACACTAAATACGTGCGCGCGTATCAAAAGTATGATTATGTATTCTTCTTGAATGGCTGTTTAATTAGTAATGGGTTATTCACGGGACACAGCATTGATTATTTGACACATATTATAGTCATAAAGTCCGAAGACATTTGATTAAAAAAACAAGGCACACTTAAATAAATACGTGTATATATATATATATATATAAATAACATTTAATTCCGTTAGAAATGAACCTTCAGCAGGAAGCCTGTAGCGTAAAAGGACTAGTTGAGGCGAGCAAAGCAATCATATATGGTCAAGTCCTGGATAATTATTGTGCACATGCACTTTAATCACTGCCTAGCAGTACAAAACTATGTTTAATTTACGGTGGGAGCTGTTCGTGAAAGGGAGATGTAAGCAAAATTACGTAAGATAGCTTTTTTTTCATGATGCAATGATTAAAGTCATCAAATCAATATCAAAATCATGTTATGTGAAAGACAAGTCTTCTCTAAAGTCTTGCCATAAATATCAAAAGTATGATTGTGTATTTCTGCGTACCAGTTAGGTCAGGTCTACCCCCACCCGACGCACAGGTGGCATCAAAGGACAAGCCCCCTCGTATAATATATAGTAAAAGCGTGGATATGAAAAGTTGCCATACACCTTTTTTTTAAAATATTTTAAATCGTTTTTATGTTTTTAAAAATAAAAAAAATATTATTCTAATATATTTTTATATAAAAAAACCCTTCTAAAACAATCTAACAACAAACAATCAATCCTTTTTATTGATATTTTTTTCTAAAAAAATGTGTTGTTTTATATTTTTTTTTTCATGTTTTTTAAAGGAATATAAAATAACATGATATGTTCAATCAGAAAAATAAATGGATATAAAAAAAGAATAAAATACTTTTTTTTTAACCAGGGGATCATTAATTAGTCTGATTGAATTATGGGAACTAACTTTTCTTTTTTAAACAAGGCTTTTCAGTGTTTGAAGTGTGTTTGTAATTGTTTTTCAAAATAATTTTTGTGTTGAAATACATTAAAATAATATTTTTTTATTTTTAAAAAATTAATTTTAAAATTAGCTCACTAAAACTATCCAAAATATATATAAAAAAAATTAAATTTTAGTTCCCAACGTTTGCTGCTGCTACTTAAAAACTGGCTTATGTCCCTTTTGCCCTTCTGTGGGACTGAAGAATAACTGCATTTTCTGAGGTGTCCAGCACTAAAGCTCCAGTGTTACATGGCATCATGGTCAATTAACTGGCAAAGGGAGAACCTGTCCGAGTTTAGGTGAGAACCTAAGTGTTGGCTTCATAAATGTTCCACGGCTATAATAACTATCGTAATGACAGTTTTCTGAACGGTGACAGATTTTCTGTTCCTCTTGAATAATAATAATAATAATAATAAAAAACCCGAAAAGGCAAGCATTTGTTTTCGTCGTATTATTCTTAGCATTAACAGAAATTCTAAATCATTAATGAATTTGCATGGCTAACGCTCTCGCATTTCAGTATAATCTTACTGTTCATAGTTTTTTTACTTTTTTAATTTAGTCCCTAAACTTCTTGTTTTGGGTGATTGCATTCTTTTAGGGTGGAATTAAAGAACATTTTATTCAAATTTGTTCACGGGGACAAGATTGATAGAAGAAGGATAAATAAGGAAAAGACGCTGAAATGAGTAGTGGGTTTAAAGTTCTAGTAAGAAATTCACTTTAGCCCCCACCTTTACAAACTATACCCTGTTCAGTCCCGAATTATTATGCATTTCAATTTTCATATAAAAATTTATTTTTTAAAAATATAAATTTTGACGGGTTCATCTAAAACATTTGGGTTGTTGTTTTTTTATTTTTACGATGCATTTTTTGTTGCTTAGTTTAAAAAAATAAAATCTCACTGTCTTTTTTATTAAACTTAAAATTAACAAAAAATAGAATTTCATCTTTTATTATCAAATATCTCACTTTTTTTTTTTGCAATAGAGGTGGACAATTTTATTTTCAGAAAAATTAAAGCAAACAATGCATTGCCCTGCTGCTTAGAGAGTGTTTGTTTACACGGTAGCTTCTGCTTTTAAAGCTCACCGCGTAAACATTACGTTTGGTAACACAAAAATTCACCCACTTTTCATGTGGGACCCATGTATATTTTTGGTGAAACACCGTTTCGTGAACAGTGCCCAGGTGAATTATATTCACCTGGGTGTCCAGCTAAATATAAGTCACCTTGGCACTGTTCACGTGAACAGTGTCAGGTGAATAACTACTTACATTAATTTTTTTTTTAATTATAGTTTATTCGAAAAACTAGTGTTTAATATTATTTAGTAACACTACATAAATTAAAAAGGAGATCGATTGATGACGTAGCATTTACAGAATTTGATCGCAAGCCTAATTATGTTATTACCAGGTCCGACCCAGTTAAAAAAATTCAGTTTTTATTTTTATTTGTAACCGTGTTTTATTCAAAAAATTATAAGGAGATCGTTTGATGACGTAACAAAAAAATCAGTTTTTGTTATTGCGCACTTAAGAAACCATGGAAAATATAGTCCTTGTTGGATATATTTCGTACGTGATAAAATTGCACATAGTTTAATGGAATAATAAAAAATATTTGATATCAATATTATTTATTTCATAATGTAATAACAGTAGTTAAATCTACAATATTTAAATTAAAAACCATCAATATATATTATTTTATAACCTCAATTTGAAAAGCATTCTTTTAACCAAACATATTAAACTATTTTTTTTTCAACCTCAATTTCAACCACGGTTTTAACTAAATATCTGTTTTTTCAAACCAATCTCAACTAAAAATACCTTTTATAAAACAACTTTTTTCAAATCACAACTACAACAGTTACCGTAATACCCAAACTCTTTTAATTTTTAGTCTCAAGTGGTCGAAAACCCATCACAAAGGGTCGTACAACCCCTTTTTGTTTTAAAAATAAATAAAGCAGCCAAAACATATTTATTATGGTAGACAAAACATGGTTTGCTTTGTAGTTTCAGGTTACTTTAGTTGACCAGACACCTGCCAAAAAGTCTAGTTTCTTACTTTTGGCCTAGAAAACATTTAAGGTTTTTTTTTTTTTTTTTTTTCATATGAAACCACATAAAACAACATTATAAAAAGCTTAATAAACCTACTTATGACCTTTAAATAGAAAAACAAAACAATTAAAAGCCATAAAAACAACAACCTGAAATTATTAAACTTCTTAAGTTTTGCTCTATTTTTGTCGGCAAGTTTTGGACCGAAATAAATTGTTGTGAATTTAGGATTTACCGTAAATTTTTTTTGTGTTTTATATTTTAGTTATTTGTTTTTTAATTTTTTTTATCGTAATTCCAAACTCAATATCTAATTAGACCCCAAAAGATTTCAATGGAAAGAAAAAAAAATTGATGGTAGAAATAGGGAAAAAGAGAGGTTGAAAGTGAAAGAAAACAAAGAGGAAGTGAAGCACCTCGGTTTTACACATTATCTTTTAATATAGTAAGGTAACTAGTCACTTGAAATAAGTTATTGATCATTATTATTGCAAGATTGTTGTGGATAATCAAAACAAATTATCAAGTTAAATTACAAACAAAGCCATTATCAATGGATCAATTTGGAAAAAAAAAAGAGTCAAGGGATTAAAATAACAAAAAAGTTACACGAACTCCTCCCTTGACCGTGTAAATCATTCTGTAATTTTGATAAAAGAAGGGGCTAATTATTTGTTTAGGTTTTAAATCTGGTCCCTAAAGCTCCCGTGATTGTAAATCAATTAAACTGAATTTTGTTTTGCAAAACATATAATTAACCGAGTGACGTAATAATTTCTCGACATCTCGAGATCCCCAAACGCACACATGGAAAACAAGTTAGCAAGACCAATCATACATCAAAACAATTTTGCAGGATCAAATTAGAAAGAAATAAATTGAGGGATCAAAGTGTAAAACATTACAGGGACTAAAAAAATAAAAGCATTGTTCGAGTAAAAACTGCTTCCCCTGACAATCTGCTTGAAAGACAGAGGGCTATTAGTTTTAGTTTTTTTTTTTTTTTTTATATATATATATTATAATATAATTAATAATTGGTAATTGATAATGCAGAAGAGAAGCATGAATTTATACTCAAGGAAATAAAAAAAGTCTACCAAATAAAAAAGGAAAGCAAGCTAGCTATGAATCAGGATCTGCTCAAGCGGCGTAGATTATGTCGTTACTCGTACCCTCTTCTCGTCTGTAGACTCTGTACTGCTCTGTATGCTGTGAGCGCTGCGCGTTTTTCTTTTCCTTCTCTTCTCCCATCTCCCCCCTCCCTTTCAAAAATAAGATTAAGAGGCTGTTTGTAGTTTGTACATTTATACAATTATTGTTTTTTTAAGTATTTTTTATTTATAAATATATTAAAATAATATTTTTTAATTTCTTAAAATTTATTTTTAATATTTAGAAAAATTCATCTTCTTCTTTTTTTTTTTTACAAAAAAACCCATATACTTAAAAATGAAAAAAAAAAAACTAATCTGCATCCTCGATTTCGTTTTCTGCTAGTTTGTTCGTCTCCTCTGTCCATCATCAACAGGAAAGAAATAAATGGGAGAGACAAATTAGTTGATAACCACTTGTAGTTTGATAAATTGACAGAGGAAGAGAGAGAGCAAGTAGGGTGGGGCACATGGCAGTGCCACCCTCCATTCTGGCCCCACTTTTTTATTTAATTAATTTTTTTCTTTATTAAATTATTATTAGTGAAGAAGAATCAAGTCAGTCATCGCTGCTAGTAGTACCACTATCACTTTTTACTTGTAAATCCGTTCTCTCTTATCTTGATTTGCAACAGATTGAAACCAGCTAAGATACAGAGAGGAGAGCGACTTGTCTTCTCAAGCAATCATTTTAATATATATATATATATATATATTATAACAAAACCCTAAAAAAACGAACAGCCAGCCCTTCCTCTTCTTTCTTGTACCCCTCCTCCTCCACCCTTTTCTTTTATATCTCTTAGGAGAGGGAAAGAGGAACAAAAACTACACTGTGTGGGTAAAGTTGCGTGGGATGCACGACTTGACTCAGTTTTGAGTTTGGGTTTTGATCTTATTTACACAACAAGATGAATACCGGGGGCCGACTCATTGCCGGTTCTCACAACAGGAACGAGTTTGTCCTCATAAATGCGGATGAGAATGCAAGAGTAAGAGAACCCATTTTCTCATTTTCCCGATTCCTGATCTGGGTTGCCTCCTTTTTTTTCCGTACTCATGTTCACTGATTTCACTTTCTGGGTTGTGGTTTTTTTTTCTTTTTTTTGAAAGCTTGAACAAGTCGATGCATTTCAATTTTTAGTTTCATTTCCTACAAAAGGACGCTAATTTGGTAAATGGAGATTTAGATTATGATTTCTTTATGTAAATGGTGGAGTCAATCTCCAATTGGTAAGGAAATGAAAGTTGCAGTGCAGATTTGCAGAGGATTAACCTATGTCTAGTCTTTAGGTCTTCCAGATCCATATACATTATGTTGATCTGAGGTTCATGACACGAGGAAAAAACAAGCACTACTTGGTTGATGCAGTGTAGGAGCAATAACGTTTACTTTTTTGTTTGTACTTTATTATTTGGAAAGCTTTCTAGGATTTTCTTCTTCTTCTTCTTCTTATTGACAGTTAATGTTTTATTAGGATTTTTATGTCCTATGCAGTTTAGATCATTACTAGGTTTCTTGGAGTTTACGTGAACACCATATTGTTCAACCTTACACTTTACATCCCGCAGAAGAGAGTTAAATTTCTAATTCTTGGTGTTTTGCTTGGTCAAAACTGATGAAACTCGGGCAAGCAAGAAAGGAGATGGTACATTAGCTTATGAATGGATTGTGATGATATATCAAGAGGAGTTATTGGATTTGAGATAACTTAAATCATAATTTTCCATGCATTTATTTATGTATTTTTGTTGAAGGTGTCATTCATGATCAAGTGTTGAGATAACTCATTTTGCGGTAACTGGGTATGTACAGATTAAGTCAGTGAAAGAATTGAGTGGGCAAGTGTGTCAGATATGTGGGGACGAGATTGAAATCACAGTGGATGGAGAGCCATTTGTTGCGTGCAATGAATGTGCTTTCCCTGTGTGTCGCCCCTGCTATGAATATGAGAGAAGAGAGGGAAATCAAGCTTGCCCTCAATGCAAGACCAGATACAAGCGCCTCAAAGGTTAGGGTTTGCTGAACTATTTTTGTGTGTGTCTGCGTGTTTATTGAGATTCCATTCATCATTTGGAGTATCAATAACGATCAACCATGTTGCAGGTAGTCCAAGGGTTGAGGGTGACGAGGAAGAAGATGATATAGATGATTTGGAACATGAGTTTGATTATGGAAACCTTAATGGTTTAAGCCCAGAACAAGTTGCAGAGGCAATGCTCTCTTCGCGCATAAACACTGGCCATGCTTCTCACTCTAATACATATGGAATTCCCACACAAGGGGAACTTGATTCATCTCCCCTCAGCTCTAAAATTCCTCTTTTAACTTATGGCGAGGAGGTAATTCAGTATGTCATTGATATGTGCACATTAAATGAAAACCAGCAAAAGTGGGTTAAGCAATGCTTTTTATTTGTTTTCCTCTTCCTTTGTTTTAGGATGCCGAGATTTCTTCTGACCGACATGCACTTATTGTACCACCACACATGAGTCATGGAAATAGAGTTCATCCAACTTCATTTTCTGATCCATCTATACCTTGTAAGTCTGGGCCTCTACTTGCATATCCTTCTGTTGATTGTTCAGTTGATCCTGTTATCAGCTAACTGAATGCTTCCAATGTTGTAGCTCAACCAAGACCAATGGTTCCAAAGAAAGACATTGCAGTGTACGGGTATGGGAGTGTGGCATGGAAGGACAGAATGGAGGATTGGAAGAAAAGACAGAATGACAAACTTCAGGTTGTTAAGCATGAAGGAGGATATGATGGTGGAAACTTTGAAGGGGATGAACTGGATGATCCTGATTTGCCCATGTGAGTGACTCCTGCAAACTTTTCTTTATACCATTCTTGCATTACATATACTTGAATCTGTGGTGGCAGGTGTTTGGTGTGACAACATGCAAAGGCGAAGTTCTCCCGCAAACTTTTCTTTATACCATTCTTTCATTACATATACTTGAATCTGTAACGGCAGATGTTTGGTGTGACAACATGCAAAGACAAAGTTTTAGAAATCTTAAATATTTGTAAGGGTTTCTGGAAAGAAATCACTTAATATCTGAAATGCCTTGTTGGACATTGTTGCCTTTTGGAAAACTCACAATAACCACTGCTTTGCATAAGCCTTGAGACAATGGTGGATCACATAATTGTTTGTGACCGTCTATCCCCTTGGGGTTTGGGGTGACACTGACGCAGGAAAGAAAACAGTTTGGTTTCATGTTAGGGTCAACTTTAATCTACACTCTTGAATGCTGACATTTACTACTTAAACAACCTTATATTTTCTTTTGTTGTGAACCTAACCTTTCTGAGATGGATTTATCTTTTGAATGTTACATTTTCCTATGTAATACTCTTGTTGGAATCAGTAATCTGTTGATCAATAAGGTTGTAAAATCTTAGACAAAATTATTAGAATTTTATTCAAAATTGTTTAGTGTATTGGTTTTTTTCTCTGTTTATTTTTGTTGGTTTATCTATTCATTTATTTGGGTTACTTACAAGCTTTCTTGATGTACTTTGTCAGGATGGATGAGGGCAGGCAGCCACTTTCAAGGAAGTTACCGATTCCCTCAAGCAAGATAAACCCATACAGAATGATAATCATCCTACGTCTTGTGATTCTTGGCATCTTTTTTCACTATAGAATTCTCCACCCAGTCAATGATGCATATGGTTTGTGGCTGACATCAGTAATATGTGAAATATGGTTCGGAGTATCATGGATTCTAGACCAGTTTCCAAAATGGTACCCTATAGAACGGGAAACATACCTTGATAGGCTATCACTGAGGTATGTGGAGCCGATCCATTTAGTTCCTTGTGTAATATGTTCTTTGCTACCTGAAATTATCAGGCTTCATTTCATTCTTCCTCCTCTTCATTTACTTCTTTTTTGTTGTGTGCATGAATTACAATAGCTTATTGCTGTGCTCAATTATCAGGTATGAAAAAGAAGGGAAACCATCTGAGTTAGCAAGTGTAGACATTTTTGTAAGTACAGTTGATCCTATGAAAGAACCTCCGCTGATCACTGCGAACACTGTTCTCTCTATTCTCGCGGTTGATTATCCTGTGGATAAAGTTGCATGCTATGTGTCAGACGATGGTGCCGCCATGCTTACATTTGAAGCTCTCTCCGAGACGTCTGAATTTGCTAGGAAGTGGGTTCCATTTTGCAAGAAATTTAACATCGAGCCCCGCGCCCCTGAGTGGTATTTTTCTCAGAAGATTGACTATTTGAAAAATAAAGTTCATCCAGCATTTGTCAGGGAAAGGCGTGCCATGAAGGTTAGCGATTTCTCTTCATTCAGATCCATGTTGATCTAAGTTTTACTGGATTAGAATTCCAAATTGATGTACATTCTCAAAACTTACATAAAATTTAGTTCAGTGACATGATGATTATTTCTCAATATTAGCTCATGATTATATTTGGTTCTATTTTTGGTTCAGAGAGAATATGAAGAATTCAAAGTGAGGATAAATGGGTTGGTTTCCACAGCACAAAAGGTTCCGGAAGATGGTTGGACAATGCAAGATGGAACTCCATGGCCTGGAAACAATGTACGAGACCATCCTGGCATGATTCAGGTAAGATTACGATTCTTTCTAGAAGTATTGATTCTGATTTCTTGATTTGTCGATTGCAAAATAATGTATGTTCAGGTAAAAATTAGTCATTTTTCCTTGATAAACGCACCATGTTTTTTTATCCTGACATTGATGCTTATGCTTTGTTGTTCCTTTTGTATGTTTTTGGTAAGCATGATGTTACTTTTGTCTTTACTATTTTGCTGTTTGCTGGGTTTGTTACTTGTCAAAGCAGAATTTGTGATTTATCGAGGTGCTGCTCTTACCAGCTACCTGTCATGTTTCCTGAAATTCTGTCATCCAAATTGCTTTTGACATGCTGATTGTACCAATTCTACAGTTCTTGCTCCACATACTGTTGTCAAGTGACTAGTCAGTCTAAAAGTTACTAGATTCCCTCACTAATTATGGGGTTTACGCCACTCAAGTAGAGGATTAGGTACTGTAAATTGTAGGGATTCACTCATGCGCCATGTAAAGAAAATTCTCTTTTCTTTGCAGGTTTTCCTTGGTCAAAGTGGAGTTCGTGATGTGGAAGGATGCGAGTTACCTCGTCTGGTTTATGTTTCTCGTGAGAAGAGACCAGGGTTTGAACACCATAAGAAGGCTGGGGCCATGAATTCACTGGTAAGCGATGGATGTTGGATGACTTGTATATTCTTAACATCTATGGATGGCCTTTTTTTGTTCTGTTACATTTTTATCTAACATTTAATATGCGGCCAAGAACTAATAAGCTTTGTCTATTCTTTTATGATTGTAATAGGTGCGGGTCTCTGCAGTTCTGTCAAATGCCCCTTATCTTCTGAATGTTGATTGTGATCATTATATTAACAATAGCAGAGCACTTAGAGAAGCCATGTGTTTCATGATGGATCCAACATCAGGGAAAAAAGTTTGTTATGTGCAGTTTCCTCAACGATTTGATGGCATTGATCGTCATGATAGATACTCGAATCGAAACGTTGTATTCTTTGATGTATGTGTATTTCGCTTTCCTGCATCTCCTTTTCTCTTATGATGTTATTGACTATGATGGAAAAGCTAATCTCCTAATTGAAAACAGATAAATATGAAAGGATTAGATGGTTTGCAAGGACCAATATATGTTGGAACTGGGTGTGTTTTTCGGAGGCAAGCACTTTATGGTTATGATGCACCTGTCAAGAAGAAGCCCCCTGGCAAGACTTGCAACTGTTTGCCAAAATGGTGCTGTCTATGGTGTGGGTCCAGGAAAAACAAGAAATCGAAGCCAAAAAAGGAGAAGAAGAAGTCAAAGAACAGGGAAGCATCAAAGCAGATACATGCCCTTGAAAATATTGAAGGAATCGAAGGTTTTACTAAGCTACTGCTACTGCACCCATTGTGTTTTATTCATTTGTGTTTAAATTTTAGATCTCTTAGAGTTGGCTGATATTGCAGAATCAACTTCTGAAAAATCTTCAGAAACATCCCAAATGAAGCTGGAAAAGAAGTTTGGGCAATCTCCAGTTTTTGTAGTTTCCACTCTTCTGGAGAATGGTGGAGTTCCTCGGGATGCATCTCCTGCATCACTGTTGAGAGAAGCCATCCAAGTTATCAGCTGTGGTTATGAAGATAAAACAGAATGGGGAAAGGAAGTAAGTGAAAACAAAGAGACTTGAACTGTTCAAACCCACCATAAGAAAGTTGTGCTTTTATCTCCCACATATTATCTAAAATTTTTGTACTGAACCAGGTTGGCTGGATATATGGCTCTGTTACAGAAGATATCTTGACAGGATTCAAGATGCACTGCCATGGATGGCGGTCTGTTTACTGCATACCTAAGCGGCCTGCATTCAAGGGATCAGCTCCAATTAACCTGTCAGATCGTCTACACCAGGTTCTTCGGTGGGCCCTCGGTTCTGTTGAGATTTTCTTCAGTAGACACTGTCCAATTTGGTATGGTTATGGGGGTGGATTGAAGTGGTTGGAACGATTTTCCTACATAAACTCAGTTGTGTATCCTTGGACATCCATTCCCTTGCTTATCTACTGTACACTACCAGCTATATGCCTTCTCACTGGGAAATTCATTGTTCCTGAGGTAACACCCCGCTTTGTGTTATTACATCCAGTTGGAAAATTGAAACATAGTAATTCTTGATAAAAGTTAGTTATTCTTCCTAAAATCTTTGTATCTCATTGTTTATTGGTCATTGGATGTGCAAGTGATGCGAGGAAAATTTTTTTCCAACTTAAGACGTGTTTTCAAGTAACAGAACTGAAAACGTGTTTCTGTTATGATCTGTTGTGGCTCTATTATCTTTATCAGTCATCCCTTCTTTCTACAAGACCTGTTAAGTAGCTTGATCGCTTATTGTTAATCAGCTCATGGTTGCATGGGATTTGAAAGAATTATTGTTCTTTGAAGAGCTTGTTTTTCATGTAGTTGTTGTATAGCATGGAAATGATGCTTTTTTATGTGGTTCTAGCCGCTACTAATCTTCTACTCTTCAGTCTAAATCGGCTCTTTTATGTTGTACAGATTAGTAATTATGCCAGTATCGTGTTCATAGCCCTCTTCATATCTATAGCTGCAACTGGTATCCTCGAGATGCAGTGGGGTGGTGTCGGAATAGATGACTGGTGGAGAAATGAACAATTTTGGGTGATTGGAGGTGTTTCATCACACCTGTTTGCTCTCATCCAGGGTTTGCTCAAGGTTTTGGCTGGTGTTAGTACAAACTTCACTGTTACATCAAAAGGAGCAGACGATGGAGAATTCTCAGAGCTTTACATATTCAAGTGGACATCACTGTTGATCCCTCCTACAACGTTGTTGATCATGAACATAGTTGGCGTTGTGGTTGGGGTCTCGGACGCCATCAACAATGGGTATGATTCATGGGGTCCATTGTTTGGGAGGCTATTTTTTGCCTTATGGGTCATCCTCCACCTCTACCCCTTCCTCAAAGGGCTTCTTGGGAAACAAGATCGCATGCCCACCATCATTTTGGTATGGTCAATTCTACTGGCTTCAATCCTAACTCTCTTGTGGGTTCGTGTAAACCCATTTGTGTCAAGAGATGGTCCTGTCTTGGAATTGTGTGGATTGAACTGTGATTAGGCCACATCAAGATAATTATGGATTCAAGGGGCCTGGAGGCAGTCCACAGACTGGACGGGACATGCCTTGTCAATGGCCCAAAAGGAAATTTTTTTGAGAAGAAAGCTGTAATTTGGGGGTGTAGATACTTTTGGGTTTTGGGGATGACACTTTTTTTTCTTTACAGGGTTTTCATTAATTCTTTTATTAAATTCTTGTGGGTTCTAGAGGGTTGTGTTCTTCACACGGGTTTCTGTATCTCAAGGGCATTGAATCATAAACTATCCCCATCAATGTGGGGATCCATACAAGTGTCTCGACTATATAATTGTTTTATTGTCTCGCCGTGTGTTGAGAGTGCAAATATTATGGCATTATGTGGTCTCACTTCTACCCTTTCCTGGAAAACATTGAAGATCCTTTCATCATTTCTGCTCCTGTCATTAATTATCCGTCTTCAACAGCTTTGTTGTCAAGCGAGGAATGTATGTCCATGGATCTCCTGAAAGGGATGAGAGATCCTTTCAGGAGATCCATCTACTAAATTTAATTAGTGAAGCCGATTATTATTATGATTGTAAGAGGATCCTTTTTTTTTCTTCTTGCAAATTTAATCATTTCTACTCCCTCCATTTTAACTCGGTATTTCGTTATAAGAGAAGTAAATTTTAAATCTACAAATCATATAACATCAAGTTTCTGATAGAGCTCTATCGATCAAATAACTGCCATATAAAAAGTACGCCCATTTACTTAAATAACATCTCATCATTTGATAAGAAATCATAAATAATATATTAAAATATGGAATTAAAGCTCTCTCTCCTTGAATATTTAAGTCGCAAGATTGATCGAAAGGTTATTTAAAATGAGACGTGTTGGACCAAAAAGAGAGAAAATAAAAGTTATTTGGGTGCTGACAACTAACACATCTACACGAGGAAGAAAGAAATTGTCTGTCGGACAAAGACTTGTTGTGATCATGGTAATTAATCCATACATAATAATTACAGAACAATTTTCACTGAAA
>Ga0325414_1004582_pt1 | contig 14503 bp, 6 predicted proteins | sample PopdelMetagenome_8_FD_206183 | JGI IMG/M metagenome (GOLD analysis project Ga0325414, IMG submission 206183) | Populus deltoides microbial communities from Bellville, Georgia, United States - Leaf-PdKOR-R3 | ecosystem: Host-associated > Plants > Phyllosphere > Phylloplane/Leaf | place: USA...
ACTTTAACATTGGATTTTCAATATCCTAGGTCCTTTTTTTGCGTTCTGTCCACACGGAGAGTAAAGGTGAATTCAGTGTGCCCTTGGATATAAATAATTATTCACCAGCAATTTTTTTTTTTTTTTTGTATTTTTAAACAAATTAATGAACTAATTATTGTGGGTAATATAATTTTTTTTATTAGGATTAATTAGTCATTATTAGGTTAATTGGAAACAATTCAATCTTTTTTAAAAAACTTTTTCGGACATAGTAAAATGATTAAATTATTCTTAGAAAAAATTAATTTAACTGGAGCCTAGAGGCTTTCTTGACTTTTTATTTTTTAAAGAATAATAAAATAATTTAATTATTTTTAAAAGCAAAATTTCTTTAACTGTTATAGATGGGCCTTTTTGTATTTTCTTTCTAGTTTATTCGTAATAATTAAGTTGATTGATGAACAATTTAGTTTTTTAATAAATATAAAAATAAAATAAAAAAGTGGTTGGTGTGTGCAACACACATGCAACCTCTGGAATGCCCTCTCGATCTTCAGGTGGTGCATACGACATCACCTAACATCTTTTACAATGGTGTTTGATTGTCTCAACGACCCTCCATGCCTGGACGACACATGTGACCAACAAATCTTCGGTTCAGCACCAATAATCGTTTTTTTTTCTTTTTATCTTACCTCTTTTAATTTTTGCGTTTAACCCTTCAAACTTCAAATTTCAAAGTAACTTCAAATTTCAAAGTGGCTTAAAGATGATGACAAGGTTAATTGTAAAAAAAATGTGACGTCAACATAAGTTATGAACAAATTATATATGTTTGTAGATTTTCAGGAGAGCCTAGATTGTAGTAAGAAAGGGAGCTGTTAAGGACAACCCAAAAGTAGAAGAAGGATGGCTTTTATATGGCAGTTCACATGGAAGAATTTAGGCCAAATGATAGCACAAGGTGTGAAAATTTAGATTAATTGGGATAAAAAATATCAAAAAATTTAAGACTACTAAGATATATAGTTCATGTATATGGAGACAAAGATGGATGTGATGTCCCAAAGAATGGAGGGTATATAATGGTTTATTAAGACGATCCCGGATTCGAGAAAGAAAAGGGATGTGTTGTTGGCCTGGTTTAACCAGGCGATGTAACTCAAGATCTGTGAAAGAGTACATGCATGTGTAGAAGAGTTAGTACGTAGCTGAAGAGTAAGAGCAAGCACATGAGGAATTACACCAAACGGAGTCTTAATCTTAGTATATGCATCGATACTTCATGGATGCATGACATGGAATGAAAGTTAATTTTTTTTAGAATTGTCTATAAAGTTTATAATGAAATTTTGGTGAATTTTACTATGGATATTTTATATGAACAATGTATTTTCTTCAGGGATTTCCATATATGCTTTCCATGGATGTTTAGGCCTATATATTATACAGGGAGCACTGCGATAAAATATTTATTGATAGTTGTAGTAGTTACGATAAAATATTTCCATCTTTATGGTGAAATTTTGTATTCTTACACTTTACACATGGAAATCAAATCTCATATCTACTAATAATTTTTGGATTAAAAAGTACAAATTAATAAAACCCTCAACCCCTATGAGATAACCTTGCCTATACAACCCTTCAAAAGAATCTCGATATATCTAAGAACGATCATCTATTACTTATAAAACTCATATAGATTATTGACCACAACATTTATTAATAATATAACTATTAAATTAAAATTCAACTTTTTATCCGAAATGAATTCACAATCAAATAACTAATTATCATGTTTTTCAATTCAAACTTATTCAACCTAAATTAATACCTTTTAATTATTATAAATTTCATAAAAAAATTAATTTCCTTAGATTTTCTCAAGTATTCAACTTGACAATAAAATTGACAAAATATAACTGGTATCCATTAAATAACCCATCATTTTTTTTAATTGTAATACACCTAAGTTACAAAATCAAACTCATTTTCATCAAATGACAAATAAAATCAATTTCCCCAAAATCCTAAACAAACCTTAACATACAAATCATACATTAATACAATAAAATTCTTTATGAAAAAGTTGTAAAATATTTAAATATACAAGTAAACTACAAATAGTACAAAAATATTTCAATAAATTAACTAAAAACATAAATGGGTTAAAAAAAAGAGCAGGTATGCTTACTAGTGTAGTGAAACTTTATAAGAAATTAAATTAAGAGAGGGATGTTGATACTATTGATATCATTACATTTGGTTTCCATTCTAGTAAGCAAAAACATCCTTGTTTTGGTATGATCCATAACTGGATAAAGTGAAGTATGTTTTAGGAGCTTTTTTATTAGAAGTCTAATGTCATCTGTAATAATTTGGATGTCATGCATATCGAGAATAATGTGTTTGATAATATCTTTAACATGGTAATGAGTGTGAAAGGGAAAATAAAGGATAATATGAGTGCTGGAATGGATCTAGCTTTATATTATTACAGTGGGAATATATAGTTGGTTAATAATGGACTTTGTGTTGCAAATCCCAAAGCCACCTTTGCATTAAACGAAGATGCACAACTTCTTATTTTTGAATGGCATAAGAATATACGATTTCCTAATGGATATGCTTCAAACATAGCTAGGTTAGTGAATTTAGGGAATGTAGATTGTATAGAATAAAAAGTTATAATTATAATGTATTTATGCAAACACTTATTTCAATTTCTTATAAGAACTTATTGGAAAAAAAGATATGGGATGCACTCATAGAGAATAACCACTTTTTTAGAGATATTTGTTCAACTAAGATTCATACCCAGCACATGAAACAACTTGAAAAGAATATGATTGAGATAATTTGCAAACTTGAAATGATCTTCCCACATTTCTTCTTTGACTCAATGGAGCATCTTCCCATTCATGTAGTGTATGAGATAAAAGTTAGAGGTCCTATATAGTATAGAGAAATGTATTAATTCGAGAGGTTAAGGATTACATACATCTTTAGTAATTGTCTATTGCCTTTTTAAAAAAAATATTCATCTATAATTACTTGCATGCAAATATTTGTTCAAACTTAACAAAAAGATTAAAAACAAAGCACATATTAAGGTTTCGATATGCAAGGCTTATATTGTTGAAGAGATTTGAACATTTATCTTATATTATTTTGAGCCTCGGTCGAGAATAAAAATCAACCGTATTCCAAGAAATAATAATGGTGGTGAACTGACTTCGAGTGAGAATCTGTTAATATTTTGTCATCTCAAATGACTATTATCAAAGAATGCAATAACGAGTAGATATTTAACTGATATAGAATTCAAAAAAGCACATAATTATTTACTACTTAATTGTCATAAATTGACACCTTTTGTTTAGTAAGTAAATCATGACTGACATTTTCTTAACAATATTCACTTATATTCTCTTATAAAATAAACTCATTTAGCTTTTTTGTATACAATATTATCAATTATTGTTATCTCAAAATCTAAATGTCAGTGAATCTCAAATTTAACAATTACAAGATGAATAATTCACCACGTAGATTGAAACATATGTAAGTATTTAATAATTCATAACTACTAAGTTCATATTTATGTTTTTTCTTTGACCATTAATGGTTGTTAACTTTAACCAGGTGTTTAAAATGGTAGCCAATGTATGTTGGTAGTCTGAAATCTTATCTTTAAGTCTTGAAAAAAAGGTCATATGTTATAACGAGTATTTCATCAATGAATATGTCTTTCATACTAAATTGTATGATGAGGGTGGAAATACCTATAATAGTAGGGTTTGTATAAAAATTTCAATATCCATTGAGTTTGAAGTTGATTATTATGGAAAATTACAAGAGGCCGTTGAATTGCGATATCATAGGTTAAAAGATGCTATATTTTTATTCAGATGTTATTAGTATGATACTGATAAATGAACTAAAGTAGATCATCACTATGATTTGATCAAGATAAATAAAAAAATAGACTTCATAACGTCAACAACATTTTTATTTTTGCAAAACAATGCCAACAAGTGTTGATTGATTATCCATTATGGAACCAAATCTAGGAGTCATGTCCAAGTTGGAGTTATTAAAGATGGTAACGATGAAGTAATTTATGGAGATGGTGTATTTTAAATGGATGAACTAGTTGATCCATATCAAGTTGCTTCATCTACTGAGTTAGAAAATCAAATTTTTTGTTTATCCAAGAATACTTATGTTGATGTTAATATTGATGAGTTAAATGTAATATCAAATACCAGTATACATAGAGAAGTAGATGAAGATGATAAGATCAACCTTGAGTTTAATGAAGAACATGATGTTAGACATAATGATGAATAAAATGAAGAGGAGGATTCTGATGAAAAGGTATTTAAAAGATTTCGAAGTGATGTTTCATTGTGTAATAAAATTAAAATTATATAAGACATTTGTTGGTAATTTATAATGCATTATATTTATATTTGTTGTATAATTTTAGAGATGTATTCATTGTTTCAAAATTGCACAAGTATGGTAGTCCAAAGATGTGGCTGGCAAGATTTATCCCTTTAGAGCAAGTCATAGTTGATGCGAGCAACACTTTTGCTAGTCTATTTGCATTGTTAAAATTCTTACTCAATGTTTTAATGTTCATCTACTTTAAGTTGTCCATGCATACATAATACATCTTCTCCTTGGACTCAACTGAACTTTCACTCAGGCTGCTTGATTATCATGTAGAGGATGTTTCTAATTAAAAGGTGTTGAATTAATTTAGATGTAATTTACTGTTGTGTAATAAAATTGAAATCATGTTGGGTATAATGCACTATATTTACACTTTAATAATTTTAGGGATGTGTTTTTCGTGTCAATAATTGCACAAGTATTTTGTTGTTGTGGTTATGGATTTAATTTAAGCAATTGTTGGATTGAATATGTTGATTTTTTTTTATTATTATTATTATTTGTGTTCTGTCATCAACTCCATCAGCCCCTGAAGTTTCTAAGAGAGAGATTAGAAGCGAAGGTAAAGATAGGAGAGGAGGAAGAATGAGACTTGGGGAAAACTTAACCAGGTGAGCATTTGCTCATTTTAATTTGAACGAAATTTGCCTGATTTTCATTAAGATTCTAGCAAATTGATTTAGGGTTCTTGATGTGAATTTTAGGGAAAGAAAAATTTCTTTGAAATTGAATCTCTAGGAACATTATAGGTTATGAAATGAATGAAATTATAATGCAACGACGAAGAAATTGAGGGGCTAAAGAGGCCCTAGGTGGCTGGCCATGGATAGGAAAGGGATAGATGGTTGATGTTATTTTACATAATGGTGATGAATTTTTATCGAATTAAGAATTTAGTCCAATTTGATAAATTATTGGCTAAAAGGTTAGGAATTGATTTTTATCATGTATAGGATATGCTTGTGTGAAGATGTGTTATTAGAAATTATTAATGAAAGATTTTAATGGTTTAATGTGTAAAAGATATGTTTAAATTGGTATGGAAAATTATCATGAAACATTTTGAAAGTATGAATAAGGAAAAAGGGATTACTATGTAAGAAATTATAGAAGTTGGTAAATTCATGTTTTCCTTTTTATAGATCCGACAAATAGTAGTGAATAGAGGATTGAGTTAGTCACATTTTGAATTGGTATGAAGATTATTGTCGCATGTGTGCGGCATCGCAGCGATTGTCCACCACCCTCATCAGGTGTGGAGTGTCTATCTATTATGGCAAATATGGGAAGACAAGGAATTCTTGTCTTTTATCAGTGGAAAAAATAGAATGGGAGTCGCGCACCTAATATTTTGGTCATTAGAAACCCTAATTGGTCTCAGAGATCGGGTATGGAGACTGGTTGCGTAAAGGGAAGGTATTAGAACCCCAAATACGCCATACCTAAGGGAAGCTGCATTGTTTTATTGTCTGATTAAAATCGAAGGTTTTGTCATTTTTTTTTAATTGTTAGTCCGTCTATGGTTCAAAAAAAGCCCTCCTCAGTAAGGAGGTTCTTATTTATAGGATCAAACCTAATTGTTCTAATGTCTATAAAAGAATTACCTTTTTAATATCGGGAATACATTTTACATATAAATTCGTAATCCTAGACATTAAAACAAAACAAAATATATTTTTTTATTTTTTTGAAATATTAGCCGAGTTCTCGTGACTTTAATAAACTGGTTATTAAAGCCAAAATGCATGCTAAAATATATTTTGTTTTTGAAGTTTTCTTTGTTGCATGAAAATACAATATGATATAACTATATTTATATATATAGTTTTGAGAGACTGGGCGGTATGCATGAAAATAATTTTTTTTGAAAAAAACCGGGTATTTTAATACCGGATTTGTATCTTTATGATATAAAAATACAGACCGATATTAATCAAAACGGCGTAGAAAAATACGCAGGAAAATCGCAATTTTTTCAAAACTATATTATTTTCTTTTTAATTATTTTTTAAAAAAGGAACTGGGTCGGACCCGGCCCAATTATGTGAACTGGGCCCGTATTGGCCCAGCTACAAGGCTGGACTCAGCCTAGCCGCGTGGGCTGGGCTGATGTTCCAGCCCAACAAACAAACGGCTGGCTAAACGTAATTTGATAGTTACTGTGCTCAGCACAGTAACTACTTAATTATTTGCTGCAGAACGTGAGTCACATTCTGCATGCAAATGAAAAAAAGGAAAGAGCAAATAAACTAGGGGCAGCGGGGGTGAGGAGGTTACCTGGAGTGGCGAGGCAGTGCTGTTGGTGGAGGCGGCGGAGGCTAGCGGCGGCGGTCAGGCGGTGTGCTCGCAGTGGATGGCGATGCCAGACGTCGGTTCTGCCCTTTCTTTGTTCTGTGTTTTTTTTCTGTGTTTCTTCTTCTTCCCGTTTCTGTCTCCTGCTCCTCTGTCTCTTCTTCCTCCTTTTTTTTCTTTTTGACAATGGAAACAAGCAATGCGCCTTGTACACGCTCTCTTTGCTTTCTTAAGCTTCGAGAAAAACTCATCTTCGGACTAAATATGGCCTGCTGGTGAAGCCAAGAAAACCCTTCTGGCAGGTGTTGGTGGAGACCAGAGACCACTTTACTCATTATCGAAGTCATATAGAGATACACCAAAGAACTTATCAAGAAAAATCTTGAGTGATGTAGTTCAACTGGACAAACTCTAAATTTACTCTCTAGAAATCACAGTTCGAGTTCCACAAATTTCAGAGCTACTAAAAGCTTACATGGTTATTAATTTCAAGACTCATAAGATTAGTAGAGGTACGCGTAAAGTAACCCGAGCACCCACATTAATCTTTAAAAAAAAAACTTACCAAGAAGTCTCTCGGAGACTGATTTCGAAAACATTTGCATACTGTTGATAATGATGCCTCCCGACATGTTTTTCACTGAGAGAGAAAGTGTGTGTTTTGAAATTTTCTCTATGGGATTCTGCAAGAGATACGAACACGACGGAATAAAAATAGCGGAAAGTGGGCAATAATTAGATTTGCTTGTATGTGTGTTCATGGACCAGAAGTTACTTTGGACTTGGACGGGTTTTGATATTGTTTGGTTGAAAATAAAGTTACGGTTTGGTCGAGATTTCAATAGTATTTAAAGGTAAGTAATGATTGTTTTTTAAAATATTTTTTATTTGAAAATATATTAAAATAATATTTTATATATTTTTATTATTTTAATATATTAATATCAAAAATAAATTTTAAAAAATAAAAATATATATATTAATTTAATATATTTTTAATTAAAAAAATATTTAAAAAAATAATTTTTACCATAATATCAATTACTACTACCTTATTAGGCTCACTGGTAACTCATTGGCATTTGTTGTCACATGTCATGACTCCTTGGATATACCTCCTAGTCATTGTTTCTCCACATTGTCTTGGCAGTGTTTGGAATTATATTTCGGAAATGTTCTTGAAAATATTTAGAAAAACTTATTTCTTGAAAACAATTTTAAAAAATATATTATTTTAATATATTTTAAAATAAAACATTTTGAAAAGCAATCATTACAACTCTCAAACACTTAAAATTGATGCGTTACTTCCTGCAGGTGATTACTCATTGCAAAATGTATGGATGCTATGTCTCATACGAGTGTAAACTACAAACTGTGTTATTTTTTCAAATATGTTTTAAATTGTTCTACTTTGTAGTAAAAAACAAATGGACGGGTTCATTGATGGGGAAACTTGCTTGATTTTTGCGTTCTTTGTCGAGCTTTGCAAGGGTTTTGTAGGTGAATCATTCGTATGTCACCCCATTGGTTAATTAGATAGGAGTTTACTACATCATTGTAGCACGAGCCAAATCAATTTTTATGGGATGCCAAAAAAATATTACTGACAGCAATTTCCAATATAACCCGATTGATTAAGTAAGTCTAAAATGTAGTGTAACTAAAAAAAAATATAAAAATTATATCTTTAAAAATAACATTAAGATAAAAATATATTTGATTAAATTAAATCAACTAAGATTAACATGTAAAATCTATAATCTTGATTATAAGACTATAATAACTCTATAAAAAGCAAGTGTTAAAAAAATACGAAACATAATCCCCAATTAACCGAGTGTTGAAGAATAAAATTAAAAAAATAATTGACCAAAGAAAATTGACCCAAGTCAGCCCTAGTTAACCTACTAAATATGCAACTCATGTCATAAGATTGTGATAACCTCATAAAAATAAAATTTTTTAAAAAAATTATGAATCTTAATTCCTAATAATCTCAATATTAAATGATGAAATTAAAAAAAAAATCACTCTAAAAAATTAAATCTAAAAAATACTCAAGTCAACCTATGTAAACTTGCAAAAATCGTGACCCGGTTTATAAGATAAATATAACCCTATATAATTATTTATTTGAATGAAATTAATTAAATTAAAAAAGAAGCAAAAAAAAAAATTGATGACCTACAAACAAAAAGCAAGCATTTAGGCTTGGGTGGCTGTACCCAAAAATATAAGCATTGTACCATGCCTCCAATGTTTTTATATATATTAGAGGGGATATCAACCTTTTAAATTTTTTTTAAAAAAAAATGTAAACGCTACAACATTTGTTGCCTAGAATTTGGCGATTGAAAGGTTGCTTGAAAGTCGAGGCGAGGGTTTTTTAAGCCCAAATTTTTTTCAACTCATTTATTACTAAAAAGACTTAAATAATAGCATATATAATAAACTTATTTATAGCTTTAAACAACTAAAACATCGATCAAAAACACAAAAATGAACCTAAATTTAAAAAAATTCATAAGATCATATATACTCTCTTAAGCAAGGTTAAGGATTCAATGGAACTCATTGATACAATTGGCCACCAATTTAGAGGATGAGTTCGAAAGAGGAAAAAATGATAGAAGAATTACTAACTCGATGCTCGTATTATATATACGTTGAATTATCTTCATATCTTTTAATTTAGCTCTCTATAGAAAAGAGAAGTTGATTAGAGATAAATTAAATAATTTTAATATAAGGACTATTTTGAACTTCTATTAAATTATAAGGACTATTACTTACATCTTAGGGAAATTAATAGGGCAACTGCCCACGAGTGGATTTTCGCTAGATAAACACAAACCTAACCATCTGTGTATGCTATGTTACTAACTCGGTTTACACGATTTGGTTTTAATATCTCCACATACATCGCATCCAAATAGAAATGATAATCTAGTTTGAAATTGAAGAGTATTTTCATGAACCAATTTAAATGGATATCTAAGTTTTGAATTTTTTAGGGTTCATGAGTAATTATTAAAGGAAACTCAAAATTATGTAATTATTAGCTAAAAAAGGTTCAGACAACATGATTAAGGTGTATTATTAAAGAAATTGAAAGCCAATTGGAAGACAATTGAGCCTAAGTGGCCGACCATTGGGTACGTATTGTGCTGGAAAGTTTTGGGTATAGTTAAAGTCTATGTAAAAGAATGATTGTTTAGGATATCCATTAAGTGTTTGAAAATAAATGTTTATGGATTTGTTATTGGACCTAAAATGACAGTAAAATTAAGAATTAAGTAGTCATGGGATTTGGTTAAACTTTTAGTATTGTGTCGTAAGAACTAAATAGAACATGAAAAATGTCATGACAACCTTGCATGGTTTGAAAAGAAAGTTGTGGTTTAGACTTGGAGGGAAGTTGATATTGTTTGGTTGAAAAGAAAGTTATGGTTTGGTCAAGGATTAAGACCCTAATGTCTTTTAATCCATGTGAAATATATGTCTTAGACTTGGTTTGTTTGTACCGTGTAGCCATGCTTTATTGTTTTGAATTTAAAAAAAATAATCATTTTTTACATATTTTTCAATTGTTTTGATATATTAATATCAAAAATAAATTTTAAAAGATAATATGTGTGTGTGTATATATATATTATTTTGATGTATTTTTAACTAAAAAATACTTTAAAAAATAATTTTTACCACAATATCAACCACTACCTTAATAATCTCACTACTCGGTCTAATTGGCGTGTTTTCCTCCTAGGTCATATTTCTCCATATTGTCAAAAATCTCGTTTGGTACTGTGATTGGAACTGTGTTTTGTCCCAACCACAAAGTGAATGGTGTAGAGTGAATTAATTCACTATGCACAGTTCGGCTGAATCCACTGTTCATGGTCGAACCAGGTCCGACCTAGTAAAAAAACCAATTTTTTTAATTTTTAGTTGTGTTTTATTCGAAAAACTAGTATTTAAAATTATTCAATAACACTACATAAATTAGAAGGAGATCGCATGATGGCGTAGCATTTACAGAATTTGATCGTAATCCCAATTTTGTTCCTGATGATATTTTGTCTGATTTTGTTGCATGCTCTAAAAACCATAGAAACTATAGTCTTTGTCGAATGAATTTATATAAAATGTTATTTATTTTATGATGTAATAGCAGTAGTTAAATCTAAAATATTTAAATTTAAAACCATAAATATTAATATATATATATATATATATATCATTTTTAGTTATTTTATAACCTCAATTTAAAAAACATTCTTAACCAAAAATATTAAACTACTTTTTGTTTAACTTTAATTTCAACCACAGTTTTAATCAAACATATATAAATATCAAATCAACTTCAACTAAAAGTGCTTTTTATATAACAACTTTTTTTAAAACCACAACCACAAAACCACTAATTTGTTTCTGCAATTCAAAAGTGTTTTTTTTATTTTTTTATTTACTTTAAATTAATATATTTTTAGTGTTTTCAAATCATTTTCATGCGCTGATGTCAAAAATATTTTTTTTAAAATAAAAAAATATTATTTTTATAAATTTCAACACAAAAATTTCTTTTAAAAACAACTGCAACTACACTCTTAATTATCATATAAACTCTTCTACTTCGCTATTTTTGCTTTTGTGGTGAACAAGAAAGGTGCTGGTATAGCTGGGTGATTATTCGAATTGGTAATTTTATTGATTTCTGGTTCAAATATAGACTCCTTTTGCACTTAATTATGAGCGTTCAACAAATGTATCCCATATTTATATTATTTTTATGATTATGTTTTTGTATTCTTCCAAATTTAAGATTGATGCATTACGTACTTCCTATTGATTAATCATTACAAAATGTGTGGATGCCTTGTCCATAAAAAGATGAGATTGGCGTCACTACGCCAGAGCAACGGCGTTATGGCTCGCCGGGGTTATTTTTTTTTTTTTTATTATAAATTACAATTACAATTATATTATACAATAAACCAATTGATTTTTTTTTGGGTTGAAACTGGTATTATTAAGTTTTCTAAGATTTTTTTCGGTTTTTTCGAGTTAAATTTGGGTTTTCTAAGATTTTTAAAATATTTTTAGTTTTTTCAAGCCGCGTTCCTCTTAATAATGCAAATTACGTACAAATCGTATTATTTTCTCAAATGTCTTTTGAATCGGCCTCATATCATTCTTTTTTTCTTTTGTATTTTTAGCTTTGATTTTTTTATTACTACTTTTTTTTTATTTAAAGTAATTTTTAAATTTATGTTTTAATTAATACTTTTTTTCTATAATTTTTTTGGCTTATTTTAATTAATATTATTGTATTGGATATGTTTAATTTTTAAAAAGGTTAGTTTGATTCATCTATATTATATATATTAAATATAAAATTTTTATGATATTTAATATATGCATCCTTGCATATTATTTTTTTCTTTAATTTTATTCTATAGATTTTATGTGTGTATCAGTTTCTATTACAAATTGATTTTAATAAATATATTCATTAAATACAATCACGTAAATGATCCATGTTGCAATATTAAATTTATTAATTTTTATTTGTTTCTCAACTTTTCTAGCTATGTTTTTATTTATAGTTAATGATTTTATTTATTTATTTACACGATAGTTTGTGATTTATTTCATTTGATGCATATATAAGTTTTTCAATTTATATTTATGGTTTTTTATTAAGAAAACCCATTGAGAAATTCTACATGTTCAAAAAAATTTTATCATGATCCTTATTCTCATGATTTCTTGTTTTTTTCCTAACTCTTTTTATAAAAAATTTATTATTTTTAATTTTATTCTTCGATCCAAAATATTATATTTTTTATTTTTTATTTTTTTACTTTTGTTAATGTTTTTATTCTTTTCAATTTAACTCTTCGATTTTAACTCTCATTCTTTTAATTTTTATTTTTTATTTTGGATTTCTTTATACAATTTTTTTTTCAATTTCATCTTTCAATATTTTATTTTCTAGGGATTGAACTTCATAATTTTTTCATGTATAATATTTTTGGTCTGATGATCCTAATAACGGATTTGAAAAGTTAATAGGAATTAATATTTTTTTGTTTTATTTTCTTTTCTGATATCATTATTTAATAATATTATTATTATTAATTTTATAATTTTTTTTAAATTTTTTCTATCAAATTATCTTAATATCACGACATATAACACAGATTTGTTATGTTAATATGGAATATCTTACCTTTTAATAGACAAATTACATCCTAGGATGGTAGCGCCAACACAAGTATAGTTAGGTTCAAAATGACGATATTAACGTAAGTACACACGTCACATGCAAATTGGGATTCACATTCCAAGGACGTTGTTTTCAATGTTTTGTCTCGTCTTGACTACATGCCAGATTACGTGTCCTTTTTTTTTTTTTTTTCCTTCTTGCTCCTCCATCCTCACGTATTTCATCTCTAATTATCCAAGTGTCCTACACTTTTAATTAGCATTATCAATTTTTATTTGTGCGGATATCATAAGAACCAATTTCTACTTCGTTACATAATCTGGTTTATCTCTCTCTCCAAACAATTACTAGCTAAAATTTTCCTCTACCTTTACTTCTTTAAAGAAAATAATTAATGAAAAGCTAAGTTAAACCATATATAATTTTTTTATATTTGGATATCATTGCTAGATAATTTTATACTTAATTTTTAAATATAAATCAATCAATTTATTAAATTGATAATAAATTATTTTATTTTATTTTAATAAAATTCATGTATGATTTATATTTGAACCAATATATTAATAACTTAACGAGTCACTTACATTAAGAATCATTAGTAAGAAATTAAATTGGGATGACTAATCAAAATTGACTTGATTATTAATAAATTTTAAAAATTAAAGATTAAAGTGTAATTAATATAGAAAATTACAATTTTAGAACTAGAAAAATCAAGTAAAAATATAATTACATAAATTTCTAATAACTATCCTGAAATAAAATATGTAATATTTTTTAAAAGATAAATTAAGTGATATTTTATTATTTATAAAGATATTAGATTTCTTCATTAAATGTAATATCATGCCTTGTAATTTTTCCAGTACCACGACAAACAAAACTAAGAATTCAATTAAAATAAATTATTATTTTGACTAAATAGTTTTGAATGAATTGATAATTAGTTTAGACTCAAATAATTTATTATATTTTTTTACATTCATAGGAATGCACCCATGTTTTTATTTTATGAATATGATATTTTTCTAAGAATTTCTAATAATATTAAGTGTTATTGTTTTTGGCATTTCTAATTTCTGGCCCTTTATCTCTATTTAGAAAAGAGGCAAGAGAAACTTTACAGTTATGAATGGTATAAAACCAATGGACAATGCTTATTTTTGAATCCATTATTAATTACATGTTTGCTATAGTTTTTGTTGTTTTTTTTGATGTTGAAACAATTTTTTTTTCTTCATGGGCAATAAGTTTTGATATATTCAGGGTATTCATATTTATAAAAACTTTAATTTTTGCTTATCCTAACTGTTGGAATTTAGTTTAGGCATGAAGAAAATATTGAGCATTAAAATGGTAACAATAGATTTGAGAGTGGAATAAAGAAAAGTGTATATAAAAGCGTTTAGAAAATTTTTCATCTAATAATTCGTTTTAGATTCGTTTAAATTACTATATATTAAAGATGGACAATTAGATTATATAATTCATGACAACTTAGCCTTTAAGAATTTATGAACCCTCAAAACA
>Ga0325414_1004584_pt1 | contig 14496 bp, 10 predicted proteins | sample PopdelMetagenome_8_FD_206183 | JGI IMG/M metagenome (GOLD analysis project Ga0325414, IMG submission 206183) | Populus deltoides microbial communities from Bellville, Georgia, United States - Leaf-PdKOR-R3 | ecosystem: Host-associated > Plants > Phyllosphere > Phylloplane/Leaf | place: USA...
TGATCCTTTGTTAGCAATCGTCGTCCTTTTCATTTTATGTTGGGTGTGTACTTGATCCTGCATTATATCAGTATAAAATTCTCAGTTCTATTATTTTCAGAAGATTATCACAGTCACGCATGTATATATTTGTGTGTGTGTGTTTCTTTCGATTCCCAAAGAGAATGAGAATAATACACTTGATTTTTGTTTTATTTTTTCCTTAGGGTGGGTGTGGAGCGTCTTCCTAGAGGAAGGGATGAAGACAGGGAAAGATATGCATACCCTAATGCATACATACTTCAATCTATATAAATAAAATTGTATTTATATTGTTTTGATATAAATCAAACAATTTTTGTAGTCTTTTTTAAGATTAGTTCGAGTAACTTTATATTTTTAAAATTTAATTATCATTAATATATATTTTATTTATTGAAAATTAGACATTAAAAAAATCATGTGGATTTTTATTGTCCGATGCAAGCATATGTTAAAAATTAAAATAAATTTAAATTTTAGTTAAAGAGGGATACTGAGAGCATCTCCAATAAAAAATGCTATATTAAAGAGTCAAATTGATAAAATAGCTTTTTGAATAGTGTAAATATAGTTTTTTTTTGTTTATGTGCATTCCATTGGTAAAAAGCTATTTAGAAGAGACAATTATATTTTATGTTAAATTAATTTTAATATAATTATATAACTAATTTAGTTATTTTTTATATAATATAATTATGATGTTATTAATTATATAATTAATATGAGTAATTTATAAAATTAATGAAGGTAATATGAAAGTTAAGAGATATAATTTTAAGTTAAATTGAAAACTTTTAAATTTAAAATTTATTTATATGAATATTTTTAATCACTACACCATTAAACAGTTTTACCGACGGACTCATTCCGTCGGTGACAGGAATGAACTCTGTCGGTGAAATAATTACCGACGGCCTTACCGACAGAACACGTCCGTCAGTATAATAGTCGTCGGTAATTCCCCTTTTCGTCGCTAATTCTGTCGCAAATAAAAAAACCAACCCATCGATGGAACACCGACGGTCTTACAGACGGATACGCGCGCCAAAATTTTTTTTTCCAGTGGGAACATTACCGATGGAATAAATCCGTCTGAATTTTCAACGGTAATTACCGACGGACAATCCGTCGGTAATTATGGCATTGGTGGTAATTGTGTGGCAACTCTCTGTGAAATACCGACGAATATTATTTGTCGGTAAAGCCGTCTATATGTTATCACCGACGGATATTATCCGTTGGTAATGATGGCATGGCTGGCAATTGTTTGGCAACTTTCTGTGAATCACCGACGGATATTATCCGTTAGTACAGCCTTCGGTATCGATTTAAAATATATATAAAAAATAATTTATTAATAGTAAAACTATAATAAACAAATAAAATTGGATTAAACATTAAAAATATTAAAATAATGTTAAATAATAGTCATCCAAATATTCATTACAAATTTAATATGTTTAAAAAACAAAATTAAACTAGGATAGCGGCGGAGCTGGAAGAGGAGGAGGAGGAGGCTGGTTGTTCCCGGGACCGTACGGCCAAAAAGACTCTGCACAAGTATCATCACCCATCTTTGATCTCATCTCCATGGCTATGTGACGGAGCTCATTATAATTCGTCGAGAGTTGTTGATATTGTTGTTTCAAGGCAGTGAGCTCCTCAGACTAGGTGCTCGATACTGATGGAGTGCTCCCAACGGTTGAGACACTACGAGCCAAACGCAAGTTTTCAGCCGTAGTGTTGGAGAGCCCGTAGACCCGATTTTTATCGGGTCCACCAGACGATCTCACCTCCATCCACAAATCTGGATCGAAATCTGGATGGGTCGAAGGATTGTCCCCATATCTCTCCCTCAATCGGTTATTATAGATCTCCTGAAATTTTTTTAAAAAATCATCATATGCAATTCAAGATGCAATTCAAGAAAATAATAACTTACAAAATAAAATGAATGAACGAACATACCACAAAGTGCTGAGCACGATTGTCCATAAACTGCTGCACCCCCTTTTGACGGTCTTGACTCCGCACATGCATCTCTACAAACAGCTCCATTGGACTCGGCTCACGTCCAAGAGATGCAGCCTCTGAGGAAAAAATAGGTTGAAAGTTATTTAATAAGAAACGACAAATTAATTAACGATATATTTCATTAAAATTAATCTTACCATCTGCTTTGCATATGCGCTGAATGGGACGGATCCACCAGTGTGCGTGGTCACCGAACCATGAATTTGCCGGTTCCGGTTGTCGGCGTCGGACTGTGAGCGCCGTGAGAACCGCTCTAAGGTCACGTGCTCAATATATGTCGTTCATATTTCCCTCGAGATGAATGGCGGTTTGAATTCCCGCCAAACCGCTACCTCATTCCATCCTTCAAGACCGTTATTCCTCGCGTTTCTTTTTTATTTTATTTTTGTGTCATACCAAAAATCACGCAACCCACTTCCATAGTAACAAATTAGAATTTAAAACATAAAATTATAAAACAAAAATAAATATTATTTTCGATGTTACCTAGTTGCCGCGTGATTCTCCCATACCCTCCTCAAAACAGTGTTGTTCGCCCTATCCCACTCAAATTTATTCTGTGTATATAAATAATTTATATAAAATAAAAATATTACAAGATATAAAATTATAAAAATTATTTATTAAAAATAAGCTGAAAATGAAAAAGTAACACCGACCTGAAATCGCTTAAACTATGCATCGATATTAGGTTTCCACTCGGGATGTTTGGAAACCTGGCTCCATTGAAACAATGAAATCTCCATCGATGATTTAAACGCCAATGTTATAGCCCTTGCAGCCTCAATGTTTGTGAACCTGAAATTAAATAAAAGTAATAATATTAATTAGTTATTCATAAATTATGTTATAAGTATATATAAAAAAGTAAAACCTAAACAAACTTACATTGAGAGGTCATCCTTCCATTGTGTCTTGTACTTGCGGGTGAATTGACCCCGCTATGAAGGCACACCGCTTCTGCGCTGTGAAACCGCGCTAGAAGAGGCAACATCACAAGTTGGCGTAGATTTCTCGCCGTGATCAGCACCTAAGTATACGTCCTCCTCGCTGCTAGAAGAACTAGCTGCAACCGTCTTCTGACAACGTGCTGTAGATTTCTTTCTACATATCTACATAAATTTATACGAATAATTAAATAATTAACTTTGATTATTTTAAAAAAAATTGGACAGAGTCTTCCCTATACTAAGGGGTCCCAAGTTATCGACAAAATCATATTATACTTCCAATTTTATTTCACATCCCGATCCAATCATCCTGGATCTCAACCCAACTCATCATCAACACAAAACATCTATTCAATAACATCATATAACAAAATTTAAGTAAAAGAATCAATTTCAACTATGAACATTCATTGTTAAATTAGTACATAGAGTTACAAGTAATAACAATGACAGGTAAACAATAATATTCTAAATTAAGATAAACTAATTAAATGTAATTCTATATATAAATTAATATTTTTAACATAAATTCAACAATAACAATTATAGCAATACAAACAATAATATCATAAAATTAATAAATAAAATGAAAAAACTAAAAAACACCATATAAAACAACCTTAACACAAAACAAACAATACACAAAACTAAAAAACACTATATCAATTCAAAATAAATTTGGGAATAAAAAATGCTTACCTTAATAGTGTGTTGAATTTAAGATTTTATCTACAAACAATACACAAAACAAAGAACACAAAAAAAAATAATCATGATTAAAATAAAAAAAAATACAAAGATAAAGAAAAAGGAATACATACCTTTTAAAACTACCACCAAATAGGGGTAAATCTCTTCAAAAAGCCAAATGCAACTGGAGAGGAAAAGAGAAATAGAGAAGAAGAGAAGCTGAGCTGAGAGAAAAAAATGAACCAAATGGGGGGAAGGGGGTGTTTTATATGGCAATATTTCCGACAGAATTACCGACGGACATTAATTGTTGTCGGTGACATTAAATTTCATCGGTAATACCGTCGGAAATTAATTGATATGCGCACCAAAAAAGTTCAAAAATCCCGCCTGACTTTTCGATCTGTCGAAAAATCCGTTGATATTTGTGCTGACAGACACTCGTCTGACATGCTATGCTTCGAGATGTGCGTAATCCGTCGGTGAGTCTGTCGGTAATGTAATTTGGTAACTCCATCAGTGATTCCGTCGGTGATTGTGGCACAATCCCGTAAATTTATTTGAACTCCCTTTGAAATACCAACGGGTTATAGTCCGTTGGTGTACCCATCAGTGATTGTGGCACAATCCCGTAAATATTTTTCAACTCTCTGTGAAATACTAATGGGTTATAAGCTGTCGGTGACTCCGTCGGGGATTATGGCACACTTCCGTAATTGTTTTTCAACTCTTTGTGAAATACCGACAAGTTGTAGTCCGTCGGTGAAACCGTAAATTTTTTTTATTTTTTTGTGTAACCGTGTCACAAAATCTTGAATTGCAATTTTACAGCACACGCAGCACAATAACAAGAGCTGACCATTAAAGAAGAATAAATATTTCATGTTCCAAATTATTAAATTATAAAAATAAGGCTTTAGAACATGTTTAGTTAGTCAGAATTTTTATCTTCGTCCTCAATTTAATTGTTATCATCAGCTTCATCGCAATCTTCAATTTTGTTATCATCTTCTTCAACAACATTCTTTGGTCCACTAGTAGAGTTCATAACAACATTCAACTCCTCTGCGTCAACATCAACAAGAGTATTGCTGAAAACATGAAAATTTGAATTTTCTTCTTAGTCAATCGAAGGAGCAACTCAGTATGGTTCAACCAACTCATTAGCTTGAAAGACTTCATCTATCACACTTGTGTCTTCGTTCTCATCCTAAACAACCTCGACATGACCCTTGGGTTTTGTTTTTAAAACGAATAACCAATCAACTCTTGATCGGTCCTTTCTAAAGGAAGGGGTGTATGTGTAATAAACTTGTTGACATTGCTTTGCAAAAACAAAGACGTCGTTTACGTTACGGTGTCTAGCTTTTGAGTTGATTTCAACGAGACCATAGTGAGGATCTACTCTGATTCCTTTGTCAGTTGTGTCTTACCAATAGCATTTGAATAAAAACACTCTATTCTGCTCGCTATGATATTACCGTTCGATGACCTCTTCCAATCTACCGTAGTAGTTAATTTCAAACTCACTAAAAGTCGATCCCTTAATACAAACACCGCTGTTGTATGTCTTTCTTCCATGCCTATATTCTTCACTATGAAAGACATATCCATTGACAAAATACCCGTTATAACACTTGACTTTTCTTTTAAGGCTCAGGCTTAGTAAAGACAATGAAATAGCAGCACTACCTCCCATTTGATAAACCTTGTAGATTAAATACAACAATTATCAATAAACGGATATTATGTAAAATTGGCATGCAATTAATTACATTGCAAAAGATAATGAGTTTGTGATAGGACTTACATGTGTTCTAAACCATGTGGCAAATTGTTCATCTTGTAATTGAAAGATCTAGGATTCGATCAGCTGTGAGTTATTGGACAATAAGTATCGTCGATGTTGCCTGCAAGGTTGTTCCAAATTATATGAGTTTATGGTATCATAAAACATAAATAATACACTCTTGACAAAGTTTAAGTCGAACATCTACTTACTTAATAAAGGGTCTCAGCTCATCACAGTTAAATAGGACATAGTTGTGTGTTTGTCTGAACTCTATTTCAGACAAATATCTTCCCCTCACGGTATTTTTAGGTGTGGGTCGTCCAGGATTGGAAAATATTGACAAGTTCCCACTTGAAGGCACTTCACCACCATATCATGCCGTGGAACACGGTTGATCCTCGTTCTCAAATGAGGTTCGAAATAGTATGAGATAAATGTTGAGATCTCCTCAACAATATAGGCCTTACATATTGACGCCTCAACATGCACCTTGTTCTTAACCTTTTTTTTAAGATTGAACAAGTACCTCTCAAATAGATACATCCATCTGTATTGGACCGGTCCTCCAACTTTTACATCAAACGATAAATGTATGGGTAGATGCTCCATTGAGTCAAAAAATGATGGAGGGAATATCATCTCAAGTTGCATATTGTCTCGACGATATTCTTTTCAAACCTTTCAATGTGATCAACATTCAACTTGCTGAAGCATATATCTCTGAAGAAATGACTGATCTCCGTTAGTGCATCCTATATCCCCTTTGGCAACAAATCACGAAAAGCTAATGGGATGAGTGTTTGCATAAACACATGACAGTCATGACTCTTCATTCTATATAATCTGCATTCCTCCGTGTTAACCAGCCTTGATATGTTCGAGGCATGTTCATCGGGGAAACACAAACTCTTAAGCCATTTGTAGACAAGTAGTTGTGCGTTTTTCTCTAGCATGAAACTTGCTCTTGGTTTTGTGACCCGTGACCCATCACAAACCAACTCCATATTTTTACGGTTACAGAACAGTGCTACATCCAATCAAGACTTGATGTTGTCCTTTTTCTTCCCCTACACATCCATGACGGTGTTGAAAATGTTCTTAAACAAGTTCTTTTCAATGTGCATGACGCCAAGGTTATGGCGGAGAAGATTGGTTTTCCAATAAGAAAGCTCCCAAAAGATACTTCGATTCACCCAATTATGGGTCAAACCAAAACCAGGAAACTTCTGGTTACCTGATTGGAGACCAAACACAATGTCACCATACTCTAACACAATATCAAACAATTCTTCACCGGAAAGACGTGGGGGTGCAACATCCTTTTCAACTTTGCCAATAAATAAATCATTTTTGTTCTTTCTATACCTGTGATTCGGCGGCAATAAATGACGGTGACAGTAAAAAAAAGAAGCTTTATCCTCGTTTGTTAGCGTGAATGCCTTGTTGTTCTCCATACAATATGGACATGCTAGCTTTCCATGCGTGCTCCAACCAGAAACCATTCCATAAGCTGGGAAATCATTGATAGTCCACATCTAAGCCGCTCTCATAACAAAATTCTGTTTCCTCGAGATGTCATAAGTCAAAGATCCAAAGAACCACAACTGTGTCAACTCATCAATCAACGGACGAAGACAAATATGGTGTGATTGATGTCATGTCATGTGCTCAGTAGTCCTTGGTGACATGAATAACCTCTACAGTCTAGGTGTGATTGGGAAGTATCTAAGTTTTTTATATGCCACGAGAGTCTTCCCTTTACCAGTTCAGGGTTTGTAACGGGAATGCCCGCATGTCATGCACTCGGTCATCTCAGCATTTTCAAGGTAGTATAACATGCATAAGTTAGGGCATATATCAATTTTCTAGTATCTTAAACCGAGGAGTTTCATCATGGACTTGGCAGCATAGAAGTTCTCTTTTAGCCTCTTCCCTTCAGGTAAAATGCTTCTCGCCCATTCAATAATCTTGTCATAACTGGCCTCACTTAACCCGTGATCTGACTTGATGGTGAACATCTGTGCTACGGCTGATAATTTACTGTGGTTCGTGCAGCCATCCCATAATGGTTCATCAGAATCTTTCAACAGATCAAAAAACCTTGTTGCATCTGCATTAGGTTCTTCTTCTACGATTGGACATTCCTTGACATTACCTTCACTCATTTTCATTGCATCCACAACCATATTCCTGTAAGGATTACTGTTCTCATTTCCAACTTCATGCATGTTGCTAGCACTAGAAGTTGAGCCAACCACCTGTTCTTCTATTATCTCATCAGGAACAAATAGTTCTCCGTATGCATAACAACACAGGTAATCCTCCATGAACCCTTTGGTTAGAAGATGCATCATTACAACATCTTGATGCAGAAACTTTAAATTTTTACACTTCCTGCATGGACACCTAATACCGCCATTAGTAAAATTCCTCGGAATAGATGTTGCGAAATTAATAAAACCCTGGACACCGTTACAATAATCCATCCTCCGCAATCCTTGGGGTGAGTCCTGATACATCCATTAACGATCATCCATGACTTCTATTGAACCTCTATAAAACATAACAAAAATATTGGTTTTCCCCGACATTATCAAACAAACTAAAACAACACTTATATTAAATATTCATTATCAATTATCAACTATCAACGTTCATACATACAAATTTATACATATATAAATTTACAGAAATCACAACTTCGAAATAGAATTGATAACAATTAAAAAAGACCTGTTAAACTCGCTATTAATTATTTATTTCATTACAACACATTTAATTCAGTGTAATTCAAACAAAATTTCAACAATTTACAAACAAATATAATTTGACAAAATCTAAAACAAACTATAACAACTACAAAATTATACATTCATAGTACAAGTTTCTTTGACAAATAACAATCAAACAAGTACATATGTTAACAAAATATATATACTAAAAAACCGATAAAATTCACATTTAAATGTCAAAACTAAAAAGAATAGATTTACTTATAAAAAAAAATAATAAAATCCACAAGAAACGGATATTGTGACCACGTACAAGATATAAGAAACCTGAGTGCTTGTGTTGAGAATAGTGAAGAGTTGGGATAGGTGGTTGGCTGCAGTTTGGGAGGGGAGAGGTGGGATGGGAAAGAAGAAGAAGGAGAAAGAGAGGAAGAGAGTGTCGACAGAGGGGGTGTATATAATGGTTTTTACCGATGGAATCACCGACGGATACATTCTGTCGGTGATTCCATCGGTGATTCTGTCAGTGACAGTGTCATGTCACTGTACGACTATCTTAGTTTGAATCCCTCGGTCATTCTGTCGATAAAATCATCTGAAAAAACTCCACGTCACCATGCCGTTCTATCTTTCCAAACAAAATGTATAGTCCGTCGGAGATACGGTCGGTATATACTGACAGATTTTAAGATGGAATTTAGTCCGTCGGTAATAACTACCAACGAAATATTTTCGTTGGTAATTTCGTTGGTTTTCTCCGGTTTTCTGGTAGTGAATTTTTAGTTTTATATGTTACTGTTAAAATTTGATTTTTGAAAAGTAAATTAAAATTCGAACTTTGAAAAAAACCGTCAACATTTTAAATTTTAATATTTCAAATTTTGAAAAAATAACCATCAATATTCTAAGATTGCAAAATTTGAAAAAATAATCCATCTATAAATATTTTCATATACCTAAATATTTTTTCTCATCATTTTCTTCTCTCCAATCTTTATTATATTTCATTAAAATTCATCATGAATCATTCTAATTTTAATTTTTATGATGCTTTTGATTTTGATGATGACACTCTTATGTTCGCCTTTCAAATTGCTACCGCAGTGGTTACTGAAGAAGAATCGAATAATCAAGGACAGAGAACAGAGTATTGTGGCTCTATTCTTGGCCACAATATTGTTAATCGTAATAGAACAGAAGGTGAGTTAAGGCTATATAATGATTATTTTGCTGAAAATCCTAAATTCATTGAAAGTCAATTTTGAAGAAGATTTAGGATGAATCGTCGTCTTTTTCTTCGGATCGCAAATGCAGTTGAAGCTCATAATCCATATTTCAAACAAAGGACAGATGCTCTTGGTGTTCTTGGTTTATCTTGCCTTCAAAAGGTAACTGCAACTCATAAGATACTTATATATGGTATTCCTGCAGATCTTACTGATGAATATCTTTGAATTGGGGAAACCACTTCGATAGAAAGTCTTAGAGCTTTCGTCAAAGCAATCGTAAAATATTTTGGTGATTGGTGTCTAAGGGCACCAAACGAGTTCTATATTTGTCGATTATTATCAATTGGAGAGTAGCGTGGATTTCTAGGGATGTTAGGGAGCATTGACTGTATGCATTAAAAATGAGAGAAATGCTCGATTGCATGGCATGAGATGTATACTTGTCATTATCGTAAACCAACTATAATTCTAGAGGCGGTCATTTCACAAGATCTTTGGATATGGCATGCCTTTTTTGGAATGCCTGGATCACTAAATGATATTAATGTTCTTGATCAGTCACTTGTCTTTGCTGCACTTACTGAAGGTCGTACTGCTTCTATTAATTATACAATTAATAGGCATTAATATACAATGGGATACTATTTAGCAAATGAGATTTATCCTAATTAGTCAACCTTTGTTAAGACAATCTCAAGGCTATTAGGAGCAAAGAGAAAATATTTTGCAAGTAAGCAAAAATCTGCAAGAAAGGATGTGCAGCGGGTATTTGGGGTGCTGTAATCTCGTTTTGCAATTGTATGTGGACCTGTGCGATACTGGGATGAAGAAACGCTTGCAAATATTATGAAAGCTTGCATAATAATGCATAATATAATTATTGAGGATGAAGGAGCAATGAACCTTGGATTTGACCATGAACGTGAAGTCAATTCCTTTATATCAGTGTCACATGATGAAATACCAAAACTACATGATTTTCTTCAAACTCATAATCGAATCAGGGATAAAGCGCCTAGCTCTTAACTACAAGAAGATTTGATTGAACATTTGTGGGAACAATATGACAATAAGTAGAATAATTAGATTTGAAGTTCTTATGTTATCATAATTTTCAAGTTTTTATGTTTTTTTTTCATTATGGTTGTTATCTTTTAAGTTAATTAATCCTACTTATTATTGTTAAGTGTTAGAAGAACTTCAAAAAAGTATCCTTAAATTGCTGTAAAAGATTTGTTACAGTTATTTCCCCAACTTTATCTTTTCCTTGTTTACATTTAAGTCGTTCCTTTGCAGCCTTCTGACCAATTGGTCTATCTTGATAAATCAACGGTTCACTATCTTCTCCTAAACTAACAGAATCATGGGTAGATGGAGCTGATGAAGCCGGACTTGCATTGACATGACTTTTTTGTTTCTTGTTTGACCTTTGATGTTGACTTGCATACTCAAATTGCCATTTGGGTTCTTTTCTTAAGATAACCCAACAATGTTCTAGTTGAAATCGTTTGCCAACGCAAGAAGCATACATTTATCGAGCATCATTAATTTGGTAAAAAAATAGAGAAATTCAGTAATGTTAAAATATGTGTTAAACAATTTAACATGAAAATGAATATTAAAATTACCCTTGATTCTTCTGTCATTTCACTTTGCTGATGATTTTCAATTTGAGTAGCAAATCCAACAAATTTACCGACTTCTCTATTTATTTCTTGTCATCTACTTGAGATGCTTATTTGAGAATGATTATTCAAGTTTCATCCATTATCTACAAAGTAAGCATGTACTCGAGCTCAGAATTGTTTTGTTTGTTGTTCAACTCCTGTAATTTGATATTTGCTTGTCTTTAACCATGCAAAGACAAGTAAACAATCTTCCTCTAGTGAGAAGTTTTTACTTCTTTGTGATTTTTTTATTGTATGGACATTTAAATTCGAGTATGTTAAGTCATCAATTAATTGATTAAAATCATTTGGTTGAGAGAGAATATCTTCTGACTAGCTCATAAGAAAGTTAGTAAAAAAGCTTGGAAAATTTGAATCCATCTACATTATAAAAAAAAAACACTCAAGTTAAAACCTCATAAGAGGGTGTAAAGGAAGCTCGCATTCAATGTCTAGCAATTTTATATTTTCCATAAAGTGAATTAATAATAAGCATTGCCTCCTACTTATTCTAACATTATTCTAATCATACAACCATTACAATTTGGCCATTTTTTGGAACTAAAAAATGATTGATATACTAGTTTAGTTGCATTTTCAACAAGACAAAATCTGATTAACCATAAATTAAAACAAGAAATCAAAAATAAATTTAAGATATGTCACTCCATGTTTTTATCAATATTAGCTACCATCATTACTTTCTCTCAATTTTATCAAAAACAAAAACATAAATAAAAACTATCTTTCTTAACCCATATTAAAAACATAAAATAACAAAGAAATAAAAATTATCACAAATAGCAAATTAACAACAAAAGGTCTCAAGAATCAAGAGATGCAAAAAAGAAAATAGAAAAATTCTTTAAGCAAGCGTATCTTTTGATTTCAGCTAATTAACACAATTGATGTTATTAATTAACTGGAGGACAATTGATTTTTGTTTTTCTAAATCATATAGAAGGTGAGGCACAATGCAAGGCTTTGAAATTTCCAGGTAAGTTTTCTTCCTTCTGTTGTGCTTTTAAAGAGGAAAACAAAGGTTGGCCAACAGATACAAAATAAAGGAAAAGAATGTTAGTCAATAGAGAAACATCCTTTCATTTACTTTTAGCTTTTCTACAGAGAAATGTAGAAATGACACTTCAAAACAAGAATAGCTATTTTAGCTATTCATATAGCTTACCGGTTGGAATGGTTAAAAGCAAAAATAAAAGGTAAAAGTATAGTTTTTTTCATTTTGCCTATTCTTTTAGCTGCTGTGTTGGAGATGCTCTGAGGGTAAAAGCTTTTTATGGGGATGGAGGTAGAAGAACGTCCTCTCTCCCCCACTGACTCGATTTCTGTCTGTTGCAAACCCTAGCAGAATTTAATAGAATTCGCGACCCCAAGATCAATCTAATCCAAGTTTGTTGAGATTTGAATGAGCTTATCACAATGGAAAACTTGCTCCAAGTCAACAAGACTATAAACCAACTCGATCACAACGCCTACATCCGGAGACGAGCAAATAAAGTATAAATTCACAGTAAGGAATGGTCAATTCTATGAAGAGCTAAAAGTTCAATCAAGAACCAAGATTGAGCAACCAAAAATTCGGCTACAATGCTAAAAATATCATAAAAAATCTGCCCTAAAATTATTCCTAAAGAGTATTTAAACTCCAAGCTCAAACTCTAGTTTCCCTAACGGGTCTCACATAAGCCCAATTTAAATAATAATCAACCCATGCTAAAATTAGCCCAAAATAATTAAAATAAACAAGTCTAAGACCTAAATAAAATGTCTCCTCTCAAAATAAATAAAGTTTGATAGCCCAACTAATTAAATAAGACAAGTTCGTTGTTTCCGTATTCTGTCTGGTAGCAACAAAAGCCAACTTAAAACGGATAGTTCTCTCTCATTTTAATGAATTAGAAGGTGTGACATATACCGTTGGAAAGGTATGAAAGTCTAGTTTCCAGAACAACTAGAATCACATCAAAATTATATCTGTAGCTCCAGTTATGATCAAAAGTGTAACGAAAGGTCAAACTCTCTGAATCTAGTCTTTTTCTCCCAATCCTTGTGTAATGGTCTTGGTTCCACCAACAAGCCCCTCTTAAACATGAATTAGATTAATCAAGGCTTGCTCTTTATTATTACAAATCCTCTTGAAGTTTACCTTAGCTCATGTCTCTTGAAGAAGTCCATTGAAAGCTTCTTTGAACTTCTTAGCCCTAAGCCTAGTAACTGGACCAACTAAAACCTCCAATGGATCCTTAGATGGCTGGATCGCATCAATGTCTCTAATAAATACTCTCTGTTTTTACTTCATGTGTGAGCATCTATGGGGAATGCTTGTTGGAGTTGGAAGCATCTGTGCAAAGGGTAGGGCTATAAATCTCCATAAATCATTGATGCCTGGTGGTGGTGATGTTAGTAACGATATGGATATGGATGATGACGATGAAGATGGAGATAACAAGTTATTTTAACTATTTTTCTGGATAATCTTTTTTGTGAAATAACTTACAAATTCATTAGTTATTATCGTAGAAAAATATTATTTGATAGATGTTTTGATATCCAAATTAGTATAGACTTTTAAATCCATGTAAAGATGAAAGATATCACTTACCAGATTTCTAGTGTCGAGAACAACTAAGAAATCAAGAATAAGTATTCACACATGTACACTCATCAATATATAACTATATTTGAAGGAGTTCCCAGGAAGATCATGCATTTGCAAATTTTGATCACCATCCAAATTTTGTTTTTAATAATATTTTAACTAAATTTATGCCATATTCATAAAGCCATGAATAATGGTGAATGAATTATGTTATTAATGAGATTGCAACTAGTTTAATAGAATAATAAAACCATGATCTTAATATTATTTCACTATATTTCTTATTTATTAATAATCACACACTTCTTATTTAATTTGAAATTATGAAATCACCACCTATCTTCTTTTAGTTATTTTTAATTAGCAATTTCATCATTAATTTCAATCAAATTTTTTAAAATTATTTTTTATTCATTAATAATTTTATCTAAACATATATAGAATCTAATTAGAAATAACTAAAAATATTTTAAAAAATTTATTTTTTTCGAACTACAATATTAAAAATTAGCATAATTGTTAAATACACTATATTTATCTACCTTTTCGAAAAAAAAACTAGACCAAACTAGAAAAGAAAATTGCCACCAGTCCATCCGCGCCCCATGCACAGAAGAATATATCTTCCCATCACAAAAATAATAATAATAATAATAAACATGTATCGAGAACTGTGCCACTGGATAATGCCACGTTTTCTACAAAATCTTATAAGATCACCGCATTGACCATTGCGCTCCACGTGTCTATTAGAATACACGTAT
>Ga0325414_1004588_pt1 | contig 14489 bp, 6 predicted proteins | sample PopdelMetagenome_8_FD_206183 | JGI IMG/M metagenome (GOLD analysis project Ga0325414, IMG submission 206183) | Populus deltoides microbial communities from Bellville, Georgia, United States - Leaf-PdKOR-R3 | ecosystem: Host-associated > Plants > Phyllosphere > Phylloplane/Leaf | place: USA...
AATCAAGACTATTATTATTAAACCTGGCCTCGAAGTTCAATCTAGAACTGGTGTAGAACTAGCGTGGGATGGGTTTTAAATTAAATCAGGCAATGATTGACTTGATTAACTTTGGTTTGACTTAAATGATATGTTTTAACATTTAGAATTTCACATTATGATGGCTTAACAACCCCTATAAAAAAAAACTAAATAACTAAATAAAACAATGGAGATATCAACTCTTAGGCAGGCAAACAAAATAATTAAAAGACTAAATAAAATAATGAATGTCTAGGACAACAAAATAATTAAAAGTAAAACCAGAAAAAAGTTCATTGAAGAAAGGTAAAAAAAAAACTTGAGTCTATAAATTAATTTGACTGCGATTCATGATATGAAATTGAAAAGTCAAACTAGGCTAATCTTCAAAACTCACGAGAACGAGTTACTTATAAAAGGCAAACTCGAAAAAAGTATAAAGCAAAATTCTCAACCATCCAAAATTAAAAAAATATATAGTAATCAAAAGAATAATAATCAAATATGATACAAATATTAAATAAAATAATAAAATGATGGATGAAATTAAAAAATAAAATAGATCAAGAAAAGGAAAAAAAAGTAGCAATCAAAAGAATAAAAATCAAATATGGTAATGATATTAAATTAAATAAAAGAATGAGGGATTAAATTAAAAAATAAAATAAATCAAGAAAATAATAAAAAAAACAAAAAAATAGCAATTAAAAGAATGGGCACGAAGTTTGATAAATGAAAAAAAAATTAAAGAGGAAAGAAATTGAAAAAAAAAATCAATTCTATAAATAATTTCAAATAAAAAAAATATTGATGAAAAAAACATAGATTAAATTTAAAGAAAAACCAAGTTGAAGGATCAATCTAAAACAATTAGAGGATTTGGCACAAGAATCAAGAGGAAGAGAAAAAAGAAAAAGGTAATTGGTGAAAAATCAACGGTCTATTAGCCATACGTGAAGCCCAGTATTGGAGGGGACGCCAAACACTTTTTAATGCCGCTCTTGAATCTGATGTTTGGCCAATAGGTGACGTTGTAAACATCACCCAAACCCCGTGGACACACCCACATGATGACACGTGCAATGCAGGTGTCAACCATCTTTTTTTAATAACATTTAAATTTGGTAAATTATCATGATAAAAAAAACCATGATGAAAAAAACACTTAATAAGTTGAGTGTTTTTTGTTATTAAAGGTAATTTTGTTATTTTTTTAAAAGACCAAGTAGCCCCTCGATGCCAAGATTTTTTTTTTTTTTTAAGAGTAATTTAATTTTTTTACAGTGTTAAAAAAGCAAGATAACCAATTTAACCCTGATCAATTTGATAAACCACATGAATAAATGATTTTGCCCTTAAATTTGTGCTTAGCTTGTATCATGGAGAGAAAAAAGGCATTACACTGTGGCAATACAATTAATCTTGCTCTATAGTGAATCACTCGTGGCTTTTAGTTTTTTTTTTAATATAATAATAATAATAATAATAATAATAATAATAATTAGTTGAAAACTAGGTACTCTCTCGTGTTATGCTATGCTATGAACCAAGCCAATTTCTTTCAAAGAAAAAAAAACCTAAATGATCAATAAAAATCTAACAATGTAAATTAAAAAAAAAATGGTGAAATATTGAATCAATATAGATAAATCCCGATTAACTCGTTAAATTTAAGATTAGTTCTTGAGACCGTGATAATATTTAAAAAGCAAACTCATAATCCAAGTCATGAACTCTACTAAATTCAATGATATTTTTTGATTTATTTATTTGAAAAACACTTGAATGACCAAAACACATCTCCTGTATAGTAAAAAAGGAAAAAGAGGCTAAATTTTTATTTCAATTTAAAATTTGATCCCTTAAATTTTAATTAATAAAATTAAATTTTATTATACTATATCAAACATTAATTTAATGTCGAAATGATTTTTTGACATCGTGACAATATTATATCAACTTATTTTTATTTATAAATATAATTTTCTTTTGGACTTTTGTTTTTCTTGTCAGCATGTATTAAATAGTTTCAATATTTTTATTTGTTTGAAAATGACAAAAAAAATGTAATTGCTTTTTGGTTTGAGGGTAATGATATAACTTGGTTAAAATGTATGTGTAAAAGTAAATTTTACTAAAAACAAAAATAAAGAGGTACAAAAAAAAGTGTGTAAAAAATATTTGGAAAAGCATCAATTGCAAGCCATAAAATCCATGGTAAAGAACCTTGAGGGCTATCTCCCTCACCATTCACACATAATACCCATTTTGATCGCTAATGACTTATGTTTATTTTAAACATGTATTTATGTTTTGAAAAAAAAAATAAGGCAAACAATATATCGCCTAACATGGTAAATGACATGTCATCTTGCTGCTCAAAATCCAGCCACTAATGCGGTGGCTGAAAAATTAAAACTAGTGTGTTTTAGGTGTGAAAAATCTATTTTTTCACCTACTGTGGCCCAAAAATACCTCATAAACATTCCTATAACCTCAAAAAACCATTTTATCATTATAAACAATCCTCAAAACGGTTAAAAAATACAAAATCAAATCAAAAAAATATTTATTTCTCAACCTTGGTATGTTTTTCTATAAAATATTAAGGTTCAAAACTACCTCCATGTAACTCTCCTTGTTAAATACTTTCTCACTCTAATATTATTTTCTAGTGAGTCTCTCTTTTCTCTCATCCACGATTGAACAATTAAAATATAAACTTTAAGATCAAAATGAAATGTGGCGAGCACATATGGGTATCCATCAATTTTATATGTCTTTTGCTTATTGATTTTGCTTGTTGATTCTCGAACCATTAATTTGATACTTTTATCATAATTTCAACCCTTATTTAATTCAATTAGGCTAGAAAAAGATGTAATTGATAAAATAAAATAACTTGAAAAAAAAAATAAAAAAAAACAAATATTTTGACCAAAATGAACTTAGCCTTATAATATTAAATTGATTGTTATATTTCTATGTGTTTTTTATTTTGGTACCCTATCATTGAAAGCTTCTAATCCTTAACAAAATTTGGCAATTTTTTCATCATTTTAGATGAATAGGGAAGCAATTAAAAGAAAATTTTGAGGATGGAAAAGATTTGCTACAATAAACGCCTAAAAACCAAAAAAATAAGAAAAACAAACTTTTTGACCAAAATGAACTTAGCCTCAAAATATTAGATTGGTTTTGTATAAAACGACGCCGTTTCATGTAAAAAAAAAGGGTAGAACAGTGTCGTTTTGAGCGACACTGTTCTTCTTTCTCCTTCCCCCGGACGTGCAGCAGGGGAAGGTAGATAGTTTTCTTCCTCTTTCTTCATTAATTCCTGTGAGCCACGTGCCCTGCAGAAGTCTCGCAACCCCAAGCCTTGATAATGAGAAGTCAGGGGCGCCGCACCTTGCCAGCCACGCCCACTGGCCGGCCAACCCGGCGCTGCCCCGCTCCCCATGCACAGCAATAATGAGCCCCCGCTCCCTTGGCCCTATAAATAGAGACCCAACGCCAGCACCCAAAAGGATGGAGAGAAAAAAAAGAAAAGGGGAAGTGAATGAGGAAAGGAGAACCGGAACCGAAAGGAACCACCAGTAAACCCAAACTGAGAGGGAGGAAAACGAACCAAAAAGGAAAGAACCGGGGAAGACACAAACGGGAGAGGGACTGTGAGGTTTAGAGGAAAGGGAAAGCAAACCAAAAAAAAAAGAAAACAAAATAGACTGAGAGGGACAGTAAGAGGTAAAGGAGAGTGGACCATGAGAGTTAAGAAAAACAATACTGACTCTGGATGAGGTTAGGTATTGGAAAGAAACACCATCTAAATCCGAACAAAAAGGGAAAGGAAACGCAGTAGAAGAAGAGGAGGAGAATGGAAGAGAAGGGAAGAACGAAAGCCTTTTTTTCCACCGTCTGAAGCAGTAACATTACTGTTTGGAGCTGCTGCCCGTGAGCCACAACATCGCCACCGGCCTCCACCGCAGCACCGCCAGTGAAGCAGCCAAACCAGCAACGCACCACCTCCTCCACGCCAGGTAACTTTTCTTCCCCCTAATTGTTTGCACTTTCGTTGTTTTTCCCTTGCATGTAGAATGAACAGCGTTCTGCATGCAAGAAGGGAGGGGGAAAATAATTCCCCCCTGATGTTATGTTGTCGGGCCAGGCTGATTCTGGCCCAGCATTGTTGGTTTTTCCTTCTCTGGGCCAGACTGGTTCTGGCCCATCCCTGCTGTCAGGGCCAGGTTTGGCCCAAATGAAAAATAGAAGACTTTGTTGGGCCGAGATCGGCCCAAACCTTTTGGGCTGAGTCCGACCCAGTTAGTTGGGTCGGCCCATCCCGGCCCACCTAATATTATATATTATTTATTATAATGTTTTTATATTATTTAAATATAGATATCTATCCAAAAAAAAATTAAAAACATTCTGAAAAATCCTTGAAAAATATTGTTGATTTTCCTGCATATTTTTATCAAAATGGCTTAATATTGGTTTGAATTTTTATACCGTAAAGATACAAATCCAGTATTAAAATACTCGGTTTTCGTCAAAACATCAAAAAAAAATTTAAAAATAAAAAATGTTTTGCTTTCAAAAATTCTAAAAAATCCTTAAAAAATATTGTTGACTTTCCTGCGTATTTTTAAAATAGCTTAATATTGGTTTGTATTTTTATACCATAAAGATACAAATCCAGTGTTAAAATACCTGATTTTCGGCAAGACAAAAAAATATATATAAAAAAGGATGTTTTTTGTTTTAATGCATACGGCCTAGTCTCTCCAAAATTAACAAAAAAAAAAAATCATCACATCATATTTTCATATAACAAAAAAATATATGTATTAGCATGCACTTTGGCTTTAACAACAAGTTTGTTAGAACCATGAGAACTAGATCAATATTTCAAAAATGCTAAAAAAATCTTTTTGTCTTCCTTTAGTATTGGGAATTACGAATTTATACGTAAAACGTATTTCTGCTATTAAAAATATCGTTTTTATATAGAAGTTAGAACAATTATGATTTTACCCAATAAGATAAGGACCTCCTTACTGAGGAGGACTTTTCTTAAACCATAGACGGACCAACAACTAGAAACGCGATAACACCTTAACTTTTTACCAGACAATCAAACAATGCAGCTTACCTTAAGTAAGACGTATTTGGGGTGCTAATATCTTTCCTTTACGCAACTAGTCCCCTTACTCGATCTCTGAGACCAGTTAGGGTTCCTAGTGACCAAAATACTAGGTGGCGACTCTCATTCCATTTTCTACCAATAAAACGACAAGATTTTCTTGTCTCCTCATATTTGCCAAATAGGTTTACATTTTAGATTTAAAGTGGGACATATATTTTCGCCGCGACGCCGCACACGTGCGACATGTTTAATGATGGAATTGAAAAAAAATCAATTAAAAAATAACCTAAAAAAGAGCCGGGGGTTAACCTGTCAAACTCACGACTTGGGTTATAAGATCGAGATAACCCCCTAAAAAGCAAATCAATACAAATTATGAAGTCCAATAATCAGCCCAATGTTGAAGGACATGATTAAAAAAGAAATTAATTTAAAAAAACATAAAAAAACAACTCGAGTTTATCAGCCAAACCCAAGACTTGGGTCATGAGACCGAGATAGTCTCATAGAAAGAAAATAAAAAGATGATATGATTTAACCCAAGTTCATCTGTCAAATTTATGACTCTGGTAATGAAACTGAGATAACACATTAGAGAGCAAAAACAAATAAAATTAATGAGGCCAGGATAAACTAATAAAAACAACCCAAAACATATTATGAAGTCTAATTCTCAATTAAACACAATATTAAATGATGAAATTAAAAAAAAATCAATTAAAAAAAGAAAGAAAAAACTTAGTCTATTAGGTTAACCCGTCAAATTAATGACTCGAGTCATGAAATAGGTACAACCCAATAAAAAACAAATTTAACATTGAATGATCTATGAATTGAATCATAAAATCAAGATAACTTCTTAAAAAGAAAATAAAAAGAACAACAACCTAATTTAACCGGAGTAAAAATAACAAAACTCATGACCCTGATTATAAAACTAAGATATCCTTATAAAAAGCAAATCAAAATATATTATAAAGTTTAATTATAAACCAATCTAATATTAAATGGTGAAATTAAAAAATAAAATTTAAATAAAAAAACATAAATCAACTTCAATTAACGTTATTTCAGGGTTATGAGATTGAAATAACCTAACATAATATAAAATGGATAAAATAAATTACAAAATTTAATTTTAAATAAATTTAATATTAAATTATAAAATTAATTAAAAAAAATTCAATTCAACGAGTTAACCGCAGCATTTATTATTTATGTTATTTATGTCATAAAAGAGGGTCAGTAAAAAAATAAATTTAATATTAAAAAATATGTTTTTAAAAAAATAATGATTAAAAAAGAAAGCGAGGATGAGTACAATAAAACAAACCGTCTTCTAGGTTTTTATTGTTTTTTTAAATAATTATAATTATAATATATTTTGCTGTTTCATCATCGTCGACACGCCAGTGTTTCCCGTTCATCCCCACATACTTTTCTTCCCGAAACTTCTGCATTTAGAGAGGGACGATCCTGCTTCCCCAAAAGCCCTTTCTTCAATATTCCAGATTTGTTACAAAGTGTCTCTGTCGTATTGGTCAATAAAAACCAGACCACTTCATGATGATGATGGCGGCGGCGGCAGTGAGATGTCGAGGTTCAGAAGCCTTTTTTATTGGGTCCCAAATTCAGCGATGTCAAATGAAAATAATGGGTATGATTCTTCTTCTATCTCCAACCACTTTATCACTGTTGTCTACCAATCACTCCAACTCCATTTCTTCCTCTAGCAGTAGCAGTAGCAGTAGATATAAACACAGCAATGATGTTTCTTTATTTAGAAACATTGATGATGCCCTTTCTTCTTTCAATCACATGCTTCATAGGAAACCCCTGCCTTGTATCATACAATTCAATCAATTATTATCTGCAATTGTCAAAATGAGACAGTATTACGATGCTGTGGTTTCTCTTTCCAAACAAATGGAATTAGCTGGGCTCTCTCCTAATACTTATACTCTTAATATGTTGATTAATTGCTTCTGCCAGTTGCAACGTATTGATCTTGGGTTCTCTGTCTTGGCCAAAGGCATTAAACTTGGTCTTCAACCCACTATTGTAACATTTAACACCTTAACCAATGGGCTCTGTAAAGTGGGTAAATTTTCCCAAGCCGCGGAATTATTTGATGACATGGTGGCAAGAGGATGTCAACCTAATGTCCACACTTATAATACAATTATCAATGGCTTATGTAAGATCGGGGAAACTGCTGCTGCTGCTAGATTGTTTAAGAAAATGGAAGAGGCAGGCTGCCAGCCTAATGTGGTGACATACAGTACACTCATTGACGGTCTTTGCAAAGATAGGCGGGTGAATGAGGCTTTAGATATCTTCTCTTATATGAAGGCTAAAGGCATTTCCCCTGATATTTTCACTTACACCTCTTTAATCAAGGGCTTATGCAATTCCAGCCGATGGAACGATGCTTCGGCAATGCTAAATGAAATGAGGAGTTTGAATATCATGCCAGATATTGTCATCTTCAACGTGCTAATTAATACATTTTGTAAAGAAGGCAAGGTTTCACAGGCTCAAGGTGTGTTAAAAACAATGACTGAAATGGGTGTGGAGCCTGATGTTGTTACTTACAGCTCATTGATGTATGGATATTCCTTGTGGATGGAAGTTGTTGAAGCTAGAAAGCTTTTTGATGTCATGATAACCAAGGGTTATAAACCTGATGTTTTTTGTTATAACATCTTAATTAACGGATATTGTAAGGCCACAAGGATAGATAAGGCCAAGCAACTTTATAATGAAATGATTCTTCAAGGCTTAACTCCGGACAAAGTTACTTACAACACCCTTATTCATGGCTTGTGCCAATTAGGCAGGCTTAGGGAAGCACAAGATCTTTTCAAGAATATGCACAAGAATGGCAACCTCCCAGATTTATTTGCTTACTCAATATTGCTCGATGGTTTTTGCAAACAAGGGTATCTTGGAAAGGCATTCAGATTGTTTCGAGCAATGCAAAGTTCCTCCTTGAAGCCTGATCTGGTGATGTATAACATCCTGGTTGATGCCATGTGCAAATCTGGGAATCTTAAAGATGCAAGGGAACTGTTTTCAGAACTCTTTGCCAAAGGGTTGCAGCCTAATGTTCAGATATACACGACAATAATAAATGGACTTTGTAAAGAAGGATTGTTAGATGAAGCATTGGAAGCGTTCCGAAATATGGAAGAGGATGGCTGCCCTCCAGATGAATTTTCTTATAATGTTATTATCCGAGGGTTTCTCAACCACAAGGATGAATCAAGGGCAGTGCATCTTATTGGTGAAATGAGAGACAGAGGTTTCATTGCAGATGCGGGGGCCACAACGTGGTAGAAAATCTGTTATCTAATGAAGACAATCCTGTTCTGAAGAAGTATCTAGGCTTACTTGAATCTCGTCAAGGTGAAAAGGTGATGTCATTTTTTCACGCTGCTAATTCATGTTGCAAATATTAGGTATCTTTTTATCTCTCTTTGGTTAATTTATTGTTTGTTCAGTCTTGTCAAAATATTGATAATGACACCAATTACTAGCTTTGTTTCACAAATCATAATACTTGTTTTGGACTAGCATTCACTTCTCTAGGTTATACACGCACATTTATGTTTGTCACTAAATATGTGTGGAATTGAGTTAAAGTGATGAATCCTATTTTTCTCACTAGCGATTAAACTTGTGTAAATTTTCATCATCTTGGGTAGCTTCAAAAACACTTTTCTTAAAGCACACAAGACATATAATTTAAGTGCTACTGCATGTAGAAGGTTCTCAATTACTGTGCCTTGTGGATGCAGGTGGATGTTACCCCCAATTCTGCAAATGAGAAACAAATAAATACGCAAGCAGCCCTAGTGAGTTTGGATTATTTTGTGTTTTGTTCTGTTTGCAAAGCTGGGTAATATTTGTTTTCATGGTTGAATATGTATGGTATGTTTCCTTGAAAGAGCATCATATAATCATTTTTAGTGTTGTACAACTGATTTTCATGATGTTTGATGATAATGATAATAGCAACATGCAAGTGGAATTCGATAGAGAAGTTTTAATCTAATTTTTATTATAATTGCATGGTTGGTATCATTTGTGTGAATAAATAAGAGATTCTCTAGTGAGCACTCAATATGATCCTCCGTTGCTAAGTTTTCTGGAAAAATAAAATAGGAGAAGGTAGGTTGGGGGCCAGGTTTTCATGGATGCCAAAGGATCAATCTTTCCAAAGTAATACTCCCATATCTATTCTTCCATTTTGGCTTATTCAAAATCTTAATGCATAAAAAGGCATCTATTTCTTAGATGCATAATTGGCAAGACCTCCAAGTATCTCCTCTGTTTTTCCTCCTTTTGAGGGTAACATAAGCCAATGCTATTACTTAGCCTCCTCTATTTCTCTCACGGGAATTTCTCTGTGATGCTTTGCTATAGTTTCATCAGAATCTAGGAATCGAGAATTTCTGGAATTGTGTTGTTATTTTTCTTATGTATAGCCTGTAAATTCATGGTCAAATCTAGAGATTGCTGACATCCTTTATAATACTTAATTACTGATAAACATTTCTGGTGTAGTTCATTCAAGCAAAATGCCATTCATATAGAGGACAAAGAGAAAAGAGAAAAGAGAAAAGAGAGAGGGAGATGAGAAAACAGATCATCAATAAAACTAAAGATTATGAGCAAGCTTTTGAAGCGGGAAAAGCTGCAAACTTGTGAAACCAAAAGACTCAGAGTGCAACATTTACTCCTTCCAATTTTATCTGATCTCTTTTGGATTCCCACTTTTTTTATTCCCCACACCTTAAAGAGCTGATAAAATAGAAAATAGGAATCAACATTGCTGAAATTACGAAAGTACTAGGGCTTGACTGCATAAATTCCGAATTTATTGAATTATTTATTGATTGGTTGAAGTTTTTTGTGAATTTTGTGTGTGAAAGTGGGGAAGTGCAGCAAGTTGAGTGGAGTAAGATTCAGACACCTACTGATGAAGTAGTGGTTCCCTTTTGGACAAGATGTTGTTTTGAAGCTTAATGGAGGTTTAGGGACAGCAATGAGATGCACTGGTCCTAGGTATGTAAACTTTTGTTTGGTGCATTTGAATCTGCACATCAAATTGCCAGGGAAGAAAAAGAAGGCAAATGTCAGATTGGTGACCACAGCATGATGGTTGTTGTTTTTTTGGTTGAAACGATTTACCCTTTTGTTTGTGGTGCAGAATGGAGGTTTTGGAGATATATCTGGCATTGAACTTGATTTATGTTGTTGTGTTTCACAGGTCTGTTATTGAAGTTCATAATGGACTGACATTTCTTGACCTTATTGTCATCCAGATTGAGGTGAGTGTCTCTTCTGCTTTGATTTTGATTTGGTTCTGATTTTGATTCGGTTCTGTTGTTGCATGGAACTAACTGTTAAAGTTTCTGCAGAATCTTAACAAGAAATATGGGTGCAGAGTTCCCTTGCTTCTAATGAACTCATTCAACACTCATGATGATACACAGAAGGTGCCTGATCCTTACCTTTTTCTCCTGCTCTGTGTCTTGTCCTTGTTAGATTTACTTGTATAGTAACACCAGTTGTTGTCCAACTTAGATTATTAAGAAACACTCAATAATTGAGGTGCAAGAAACACCATTGATCAGTACCCTTTAGATAAAGGCAAGAAACACCATTGAGGTGCTCATGTACAGTATTGAGGTAAATGGCACCAGTGGAGAAGAGGTAGATTAACCCACTTGAGGCTGGCAGCATTCCTGTAATTGAAACTGATTGTTCATTTCCTTCAATATATCTGGCATTTGCTTAGCAGTTTGTCTTGATGGCAATGGAATTAACACTCATTTACACTATTTTTGGAGACTATCTTAATTGAGTTCCCGTCCAACTGTTCTGTTTGAAACAGGTCAATGAGTTCACGCCGATTGAGAAGTTCAAAATTTTCAATAAGAACAACTTGTAAGTCAACCTTGCCATTAATGCAGCAATTATACTTTGATATGCTACTAACAATATATGCTATAACAGGTGGGTGAACTTGAAGGCAACCAAAAGGCTTGTGGAAGCTGATGCACTTAAGATGGAGATTATTCCAAACCCAAAGGTATGTTCTTATTTCTTTCCTTTCATCTGTTGTTTCTTTATTTCCAGAAATGAAAAATTACAATTTTAGCATGGCTAATTATGATAATGTTAATCTTGCTATCAGGATGTGGATGGAGTCGAATTTCTTCAGCTAGAAACTGCAGCTGGAGCAGCAGTTACGGTACTTGATACTCAACATAATTTTTCATGAGGTTTTTATATTGAAATCACACATTTGATGCAATTTTTCCTCGTCTACCAGTTCTTTGACCATGCAATTGGTATAAATGTACCTTGATCTCGATTCCTTCCAGTGAAGGCTTCTTCAGATCTGCTTCTTGTTCAAGTTGCTTTCTTTTCTTTCACTGCCATTGGATCTTGGGGAACTGTTTGCAACTCGCTTAACTCATTAGGTTGCCTCTTTTGTAGTCTGATCTTTACACTTTAGTTTATGGCTTTGTCATCCGAAATCCAGCTAGAACAAACTCCTTTGCAAATGACCCTTTTTACCCTGTGCTCATTCTACAAAAACTATTAATAAACTCTTCGTCTAACATCATTTTGGAAGTGTGTTTTCCTTAGCTAGGTGTTGATATTTCTTTTTGTATAATCATGGGCATAGGTAACTGTTCTTACTGTATAGAGATCTTTTAGATCCTGTTTGGCAAAGCAGCTAGCTGCGTGTTTGCTAAAAATTTGAATTATTTTTGCTTAAAATTAGTTTTTTTGTGCTTTTGGATCATTTTGATGCGCTGATGTCAAAAATAAATTTTAAAAAATAAAACAAGTATTTTTTTTATGCATTTCCGAGTAAAAAATACTTTAAAAAGCAACCACTATAACAATACCAAACACTACTTTAGTGACCACTACTCTTTATGTACCGTGGGATGGGTATATTTTGGAAAATTAGGAGATGAGGTGTTTGGAACTTTTACTAACTTGAATACCTATCCATATCATAGCATGGTGTTCCTGGTGAAAAAACCATGTAATTTGTAAGGTTCTTATATTACGGTACGAGCAATCGATTGGTGTTAAAAAAAAAGGCCATTGAATTGTTATAGTCCCACAATACAAAAAGCCATTGATTTTTTTATAGTCCCTCGAAAGTCAGTTTCATATGATGAGGCAAATTTGGGGAAACCTTTCCATTGAAATGATCTGAGGTGGCCTCTCACTCAAAAGTTCCCTCTATTGAGTCTGATCCCAGTTCTGTTGACTCACCAAACTCCTAGTGACCCTTCTTACCCTGTTCTCATGCTACAAAAATTATTAATAGACTCTTTGCCTAACATCAATTTGGAAGGGTGTTTTCCTTAGCTCGGTGTTGAAACTTCCTTTTGTATAATCATGGGCGTAGATGACTGTTTTCACTGTATAGAGATCTTTTAGTGACCAGTATTGATTCTCAACAACTTGCGAACTTGTATAAATCCCTTTATCTTTAACGTGTTGCATGTAATTATTGATTTGTTGCCTTAGTCTCTCTGGGTAAAAGCCTTCATGACCGACACTTGCCATTCTGTTCCATCACCTCTGCAGGGAAAAGTGAGCGTCGTGGTGAAATCTGGTGTGAAACTGGAAATACCAGAGGGAGTCGATCTTGAAAACAAGGTAAGATGCTAAACTTGAATGATTTATGGTAATTAAAACATTCTTTGTATTGGCTCACCATGGAGTTACCAATCTCTTTTTCTGTGCCCAGGAAATTAATGGCCCAGAGGACCTCTAAGGAAGTTGCCTGGCGCAACAATGTTTTGAAGAAAAACTTCGAGCAGCCTTGTTTTCATGTCGCAATTCCTATGTATTTTGCTAGAACAATAAGAGATGAATTCAGTTTGCAGTTGTCTGAATATCGAAGTTGTCAAGTCTTCTTTTGTATTTATAAAACTTGGTATGGACAGGTCTCAAATTAATGGGTCCCTGAATTCATCTATTAGGCCGGACTGGTTTAATAACATGAATCCTACTGATTGGAGCTATTATTTCATTATTTGCTTTGCAAATTATTGAATGTTAACATTTTAAAACAGAATAATTAAAAATTAGCCTCTAAATTTTATAATTTTTATAATTAGTAACTATCATTTATAATCTTTCTAGTTTTCTTTTTATCCCCAATCTTTCTAAGCCTTAACATGTTAGTCCCTCATATTATCTATCATTTATATATAAAAAAAAAAGATTGAATGAGAGGTGCTCTATATAATAAGCAATGACTCTTTGCATTCATATCCTCTGATTTCTTTTTCAGGTTTCTTTTGCTCTATTTTTGTTTTGTTTGTTATTAACAAGAAACTAGAACAAGTGGGGAAAGTATTGTAGGAATGAACAAAATCTTCTCCAATTTGGCCCAATAAAAAACTTACTAACTTAACAATCATGGGCTGATTTAGTTTTTTCATGAGATACATTAATTATTGACAAATTAATTAAGGACAAATTTAACTTTTGTCTTTCATTATTAATAGTTAAATGATTTAATTAACATTAGAAGTAATAATAATAATAAAAAAAAAACCTTTCATCAAGGGAACTTTTAGATATTTTTATCTTTCAAGCATAATTAAATTACTAAACTTTCTGAAAAAACAACAAAAATAAAACATCCTTCCATTGGGATTTTTCATCTTTTTTTTATTATTTGTTTTTGTTATAATCAAGTTGATTTAAAGACAATTACAAAAATAAAGCTTCATTCAAAAGGGTTTTTTCATCTTTTCATTTTGATTTTTTTTATTATAATCAAGTTGATTTAGGGTTAATTTGATATTTCACAAATATAAAATATTAATAGAAAAGAAAAGTGGTTGGATAAGGTATGGGAGTGTCCTACCATTAGGTTTGATTTTTATATCAAATTTAACTCTTATTCTTTTGATATTTTTACATCCTTACATGAATTAAATTTTGTTTTAATTTTATCCCTCATAATTTAATTTTTTTTTGTCAAATTTGACCCTCATTCTTTTTATTTATATTTGTTTTGTTTTGAATCTTTATTTTATTGCATTTTTTAAAAAGATTCATCCTTCAGCATTTGTTTTAATGGGCTACGAGTTTTGAAAGTTAACTTGAGTTGACTTTGATTTTTTTTGTCTTATAAAATTGATTTTTTTTCAATTTTATTATTTAATATTTGATTTTTATAGAATTGGTCTTCATGATTCTTCTTTTTTGCTTTTCTTTTTAAAGGATTATCCAAACCTTATACTCATGATCACGGGGTTGGCGGGTG
>Ga0325414_1004589_pt1 | contig 14488 bp, 8 predicted proteins | sample PopdelMetagenome_8_FD_206183 | JGI IMG/M metagenome (GOLD analysis project Ga0325414, IMG submission 206183) | Populus deltoides microbial communities from Bellville, Georgia, United States - Leaf-PdKOR-R3 | ecosystem: Host-associated > Plants > Phyllosphere > Phylloplane/Leaf | place: USA...
AATAAGAGTTAGGATAGAAGAGGTATAATTTTTCATAAAAGATATCATAAAGTTTTGCAATATTGATGATATATTGATATTTTATTATTCTTAGCTGCTGCAACATAAATAATAATATAATTTTTTTTATAATAAATGATATTATTATTCGTAATTAAAATAGTGACTAGAATATAATATGTCGCAATTATAATTATAATGATGGTTAATGAAAATTATAGTGACTTTTTTATAAATAATTAAAATTAATTTATATTTATGACAAAATACTAAGCATTAAAAAACTACAAAAACAAATTGTATAAAGACTATGAACTTTCATATCATATCATATCATATGATCTTAGTGTTGGACATAAAATTGAATTTTAATTAATCAAATGACTCGTGTTTATTTTTTTATCTTAAAAATATAACAATCACTTTTCAAATATAAAACCGCTATAATAACATAAATTAAACAAACATAATAAAATGTTTTTTTAGCTTTTATATCTTAATTTCTTCAGCTCTCTCCCACTTAAACTTTAATTTACAATACTGGACTTTGTTCTTGTTGAGCCTAATGTTTGATGGAAGATCATCCTAGGTTTTAAATTTAATGTGATATTTGCCATAGATATAATAGATTGTAGTGAGGCAATATTCACAAATCATGGTATAATTATGGAATAGGTGTTCATCAAGGCTTCAATACCAGAAGGTCAATTGAAATAGAAAAAAAAATAAAAATCCACGTTGTCTCAATTGAAATAGAAAAAAAAATAAAAATCCACGTTGTCTCTTCAATAATCCAAAGAGTGATTGTAAATTTCTTTTACACTTCAAGGGATGATCAACACAAGAAAAACGTTTTAGGGGTAAATTGAAAAGGTTGATAAATTTTGAGGAGTAAATTAAAAATACTATTTGACTTTTTTTTTTATGCTCTCATGTTCATCCAAGGAAATGATAGTATGAAAGACGTCAAAGTTTACTGTTGAAGACATTAGAGAATCTATCAACATGCATCGTATTGGATGTTTCTAGAAAGTGTTTTTATTAAAAATATATATTTAAATTAATATTTTTATATTTTTAATATGCTGATATTAGAAAATATAAAAATATTTTGATATATTTTAAATAAAAAATTATTTTAAAAAATATCATGCAAGATAATCTCAAATATACATTTAAACCAGACATCTTATATAATTTTATATGTTTGTTACTGTAACATGAGATATTTTTTTTAAAAAATATACTAAAATAATTTTATTTTTTAATATCATCATATTAAAAGGCATAAAAATATCGATTTAATATATATTTTTTAAAATAAAATATATTTTTAAAATATACATAAAAACAAATAATATCATATTTTCAAACACCTATAAAAAACAACATAGACAATAAATGAACTACTAGCTACAAATCTTTTTCATTATAATTTTATTTTATTTTTATCACATATATATATATATATTATTTTCTAAAGCATACAAATTATTAAAAAACACTATTTGTTTTTAATTTAAAGCAATTTTTTAAAGATTTTGATTAAAAAAACAGGTTAAATATTCTCAATTTTAAACAGGAATAGATAAACTAGTACTATGAATCATGATACATGATGATTTGTGTGCATTTGACCCAGAAAATTTTGTGATATTTAGGTTATAACTAATAAATATTTATAGCATAATAGAGAAATTAACATAAGAGGGAGAGAGAAACATGAAAGAAAATTAAAGATATAATTGTTAAATAAGTGGGTGAATTCTTATAATTTGTTTAGCGAATCCAAATATTATTAAAGGAAATGTCTTACATTATAAGTATTTAGTATATTACATATTAAAGGAAATGTCTCATGGTTCCATAAATGTTTTTCATAGACTCTTCTTATGGAAGTTTGACTTTTCTTTAGTAATCAACCATGTTGACATGGTATCAAATACATGGCAGGAATAATTGTGTGGCAAGCCCTGATAATAATAATAATAAAAAAACAAAATCTTGCAAGATTATACTCATGATCACTTCAATCCTTTCTCTCTATTGATGCATTGCAATAACACCACAATGGGATTTGTTTTCATTGATTAAAAGATATTCATTTATTCAAGACTCAATAAAAAAAGAATATCCTAAACAATTTTTACGCCAAATCAAAAACTTGGATCATTTTAATTTCCTTTTGTTTTCAATGGAATCAATTGGTGGAGAAAGGTGTCCCTCTAGGACCTCAAGCATCTCAGCAGCCTACGAAGAAACATTATGCAGACATGGTGGTGATCATGATCAGAAAAACATGATCAATCTGAAGATGAAAGAGAGAGTTGTTAATGGAACTGAACCATCAACCTTGCCCGATTCAGCAAGTTCTCCTGTTTTGCTCGATTTGAAGCTTTCTAATGATGATTCTCTCGGTGGACCAAAGCTAGAATTCAATTTTTTTAGCCCTATTAATGCAGGTTCTTTTCATGCAAATGAATCAACAGATGAGACTTTGAAACCAGCAAATTCAAGGGTTTTCTCGTGCAGCTATTGCAAGAGAGAGTTCTCCACATCCCAAGCTCTTGGTGGGCATCAAAACGCACACAAACAAGAGCGTGCAATAGCCAAAAGGCGTCAAGGGATGGATGTAGATGCTTTTGGGCACTTTCCATACTATCCCTGTTCAAACCCTTCAACACACCCTTATTATGGATCTTTCAATAGGTCACTTGGCATGGAGATGGATTCCTTGATTCGCAAGCCATCATCTTATCCATGGAGTACATCTTCAAGTGGATATCGTTTTGGCCTTGGTGGGTGGTCAAGGCAGGCCATGATGAATGCACAACCGACTTTCATTGATAGGCTAAGAATGGAGAGTTTGAATTCTCTTAATGGTAGATATGGAAACTCTACTGCCTCTTCTTTTTTTTCTTCTTCTTCTTCAAGGTTTGAGGACATTAATAACTTATTTTGCAATTTTGGTTGTTCGTCGTCATCAAACATTGCAACCAATAAGCCATCCATTGATACCAATCAGCTCCAGTTAATTGAACCTCCAAAAAGCGATCAAGCTAATCCCTTAGGACTTGATTTGTCTCTAAAGCTTTAGCATGTTCTATACATGCATATGTTGCTTTGTTATTTGTCAAAATTCACATTGACCTACAGATAATGTATACATATACATGGTTAGTTGATTTGATTGTTTTTATTATTTCTTGAATTTCTCTGTAAATATTAGCTTAATTTAGATTGCATTATACCGGTGTAACCTTGAAGAAAAGATGCCATAAAATCATTGAGTAAATTTCATCTCATCATTCTGCTCTTCAATAATATTAATGACAAAATATTGCATAGCTACGTACCTTTTTTTTTTTCTCCCTTCCCTTTGTTAAACCTTGATATATATATATCTTGATATAATATGTTTATATATTCTTTTCCATAATTACAGGATGAAACGAATTAATTTTACCACGTTGGAAACACTAATACTAAATATTAATTGCACAACTTGCTAAAAAGAGAGAGAAAAAAAAAGATTTCTTTATCATCCCAAATATATCCTACAGTATTTACTCATATACATTGAATACATGTGGCATCCAACTCCTCTTGGGCTCTGATCATATCTCCATAGACAAATTTTCCTTCCTAATTATTATGACAGGGAAAAAAAAATACAAGTAATTAAGGAGTTATGAGAAGGATTAGACATGGAATTGCAACATTAATTTTAATTACCATCGTGTTAGAGTATATAAGTAAGATCTACTCCCTTCCTTCTTATTCTTGTTTGCAAGCCTTAATCATAACTCGTAAGATACACATAAATAAATTAGTTTTTTGAATAATAAATATCAAATAATCAATTTATTACTTGGATTAACCGTATGATTAATTATGTTTTGATATGAAGGTATCTTCTAATTAAAAGAAAAAAAATAAAAATAAAAAGTGACACCATATAATTTGTTGAACAGAAAAACCTTTTACAAAGAAGTATTTACAGGTGATTTGTTATTTTTAAAACTAATTATTTAATAAAATAATAATAATTTTTTTTAGATTTGACTAATAACATAATAAAGTAGAAAATTATCAAAAAAAAAAAACCTGACCCTATTTCTTTAAATTAATTTATCATAAATCAGGTTTAATAACTATATTTATATTTCTTAATAAAAAAAATGAGATTATTTTTAAAAGCAAAAACAGAAAATTATCCTGCACCTTTTAGACCTTTGAAAGCCCATGAACGATTTATAGGAAAGGGCCAAGCCCAAAATCTGTAGTGCAGCGATGCAAAGGAATCAGTGAGGAGGTCGGAAAGAGCGGGGGCTAACTGATTTTGGTTCCTGACTCAACAGAAAAATTAACTAACCAAACATTAGTTACCGTTGACGTTGAATTACTTGGTGAAAAGTTTCGATCTTGATTTCCTAATTGCATACTGATTTTTCTATACAATCCGGACTCTATACTGATTAATTTCAGTATATTTAAGAATGCTAACCCACACCCACAAACTAAAACATCTGAGAAGAAAAGATTAATTGGTTTTTGTTTATCTGTGTCTTGTTGTAGTTCTGTCATTACTTACAGCAATGGAGAGACAACAACTGTTTCATGTTTCTAATTCTTGTTCTCTTTTCAAGAAAATTAAGAATCCAAATAAAAGAAAAGAATGTGAATGTCAACAAGCCGAGAGAGAAGTGTTTGCTGGGTCACGGCCACTTTTCAATGAGCATCCTTTTTGGTTCAAGAAGCCAAAAACAAGCAGCGGAATTGGTTCCGTTGTTGTTGCTTCAAGAAATCCAGGGATGGTTTTAAAGGAACCAAAGCTTTTTGATGAAAACAGGGTTTTCAAGAACTCTGTTGATAGTGATTCAAGAAACAAAGAATCCGCGGAAGAGTTGGAGAGAAGGGTGGCTTTTAATCTTAGGACGATGAGGTCGTCTTTTAGCCTTGGGGATTTGCTAGAGGAGAGGTCTCGTGGGGTATCAACTCAACTAAGTCTGTATCATCATGACCCATTCGAGATCAAGAAGAAGATGAAGCCAAGTGATCTGGGTAATCTATGCAGGCTGCTTGTGTCTGCAGATTTGGTTGAGAAACATATCCTGCCTTTCTTGAACGAGGATCAAACTAAACAGGTTAGAATTCCGAATCAAGAAAGGAATGGTTTGAAGGTCTGGGTTAGGGATATCGACACTGGAAGTATGCATCAGTTGGTCTTCAAAAGATGGAGCACTTCTAAAAGTTATATTTTCAATGATGGCTGGACAAAGCACTTCGTTAAAAGGAGGAATTTGGTTGAAGGAGATGAAATTGGACTCTACTGGGACAATGATCAGTCAAGACTTCACTTCAGTGTTCTGAATAGAGCTGCTGCCACTGGCTAAGACTAAGATTTTGTATTTGCTCTTAGGTTATGTTTGATTGTTGTTTAGAATCTGAGATGCTTGCTTGTTTTATTGTAGTCAACTTCTGCTGTTATTATTCTGTTATAATCAATCCAGTTTAGTTCGAAAGATTTCTTTTGCCTGGTTTGATTTCAATCACCCAATCCATTATTCCCAGTTCTGTTTAACATATTCTCATCGTAGAGCTTCAAAGGCTCATCAAGCGATCGATGATACAAGGCTTATCTAATGTTTATGACAGTAAAAGAAAAAATAGGTTAGAAGGTTAACTGATTTTCACACGGGCTGACGGTTTCTATTATTTATTAGTCATGCTTTTACTTCTTTTTTTATGAGTCAGCTAGTTTGTGGCATGGGAAGATCACAGTGCATTTTTATGGCATGGGAAGGAGAACAGTACTGCATCTGTTGCTCATTAAAGTTTCTTGGCAAGAATCGACTTTTCCTATACAGGAAGGAGGATTAGGAATCAAAAAGTTAAAAGGGATGTAATTCTGCATGTGTCTTGAGGAAGGTGTCTGATTATACAAGCAGGATCTCTAAAGGTGGCTTGGTGCATGGCTCATCTCCTAAAATTTGGAATTTATGGTGCTCAACTATTCCAAATGACTGTCAGAATTGGAAAAAATTACTAAAGCTTAGAACTCTAATTTGGGATCAAATCGAGCATACAGCAGGCAATATCGGGGAGAATTTCTTTTTTTGTGGTGGACCTCAACCCACATGGACCTAAGAAATTATGGCCGAAGGCTTATGTTTGAGTCTGATTAATTGCCTACAACCTCAAAGCTTACACAAGTTAATAATGATCTTGTTTGTGTCTGCATTTCTGTAGATGAGGATAGACATCACTCCTTCTTCACCTGCACCTTCATTAACAAATTTAGAACCACAACCAGAAAATTTGTAAATAGCAGCATAATCGTCGATAGGAAAATTTTCATCGCTAATTTCCGATGGAAATGATAACAAATAGTTTCCATCATTAATTTTCCACAGAAATTATGATGGATTACGTTTAGTCCATAATTTTACACATCACTATTTAATACTGGAATTGCTGACAAATTATTTCCATCGACAAATGTTAATATGTTATAATTAACGACATTTGTTCCCCTTCTTTTTTTTTTCCCTCCTCCTCCATGCACCTCAACCCACATTTACATCTATCAATATGCATTGATAGTTGGATTTTTTGCGAAGTTCCAATGCACAAGATAAATAAATCCACTTATTATTTTTTTTTAATTCATCTATATTTCGTGTTAATTTATTGAACTTTTTTAGTAACCTGCATCTACATCTATCAATAATATCAGTATCGATTGTTGGATTTTTTTATGAAGTTTCAATACACAAGGTAAACAGAGCCACCTATATTTTTTTTTTAATTCATCTATGTTTTACGTTAATTTATTGAATTATTTTAGTAGTTTTCTTGTATATTTAAGTATTTTACAACTATTTACTATGAAAAAATTATATATTAATATATGATTTGTGTCGCACCCGACATCACAGCAACTCATAAAATAATCTTGATTTATAAAAAAAACAAATTTTTGGCATCTTGTTCTTTTAGAGAAAAATGTCTTGTTTAAGGAGTCGTCACCTAGTATTATGGTTATTAGGAACTCTAACTGGTCAACAGAGATTCTATGGCTCGAGATTGGTTACGTAAAAAGAAAGATATTATCACCCATTAAACGTTTTGCATGAGACAGACTGCATTGCTGATTTTGTCTTAAATTGCTAAATGTTTATTAGTTTATGCTATGATGATTTGTTTACAATATTCCTGACTCTAGCGCCAGTGAATATTCGAGCTCGAATAATTCCAATTCTGGCGTTGGTAAAAATTCGTAGCTACGAAAAAATATTAGATCAATATTTTTTATTCCCTACTCTAGCGCCAGTGAATAAATAAATAAAAATAAATTTATTTTTACGCATGCACATATTTTTTTTATTTTTCTAGCTAAATAAAATAAAATACAACGAATAAAAATAATATAAATTTAAACCGGTATTTTTATTCCTGACTCTAGCGTCAGTGAATAAACCAATAAATTTACATTATTTTTATTCATGCATACACATTTTTTATTTTTTATTTTTTGAGCTGGGCCCAGCTCAGCCCAATGGGGACTGGGCTGGACCCAACCAGCCCGGGTCATTGGCCCAAGCCAGTGACCCGGCTGGCCAGCAGAAGGCACATGCAACGTGTGTGTGCACAGTGAAGGAGTAATTAAATTCAAGCTGCACAGTGACTTTGTAATGAAAAATGAAAGAGGAGGGAACGAAAAACTTACCTGATCTGCAGGCGTTGTTGGAGGCGAAAGACTGGGAAGAACACTGGCTTTGGAAGATTCGCCTCTCTTCCTTTCTGTTTTTTGATTTGCTTTCTCCTCTGGCTTCCTCTGTTATGTGCTCCCTAGTTCTTCTTCCCCGTGTTTGTTCTTTCTCTTTTGTCACTGTCTTCTCTGGTTCTTACGCGTTCCTCTGTTTCTTTGAGAAGAAACAGGGGAATAATAGTCCTGCTTTCGGGCTCATCCTTCTGGGTTGTTCTCTTGTTCTCTCCGTGTGTTTTTTTCGCGGGCTTTCCTCTTTCTCTAATGGTTTTTTTCGTGTTTTCTCCTCTGGTTTTTTCTGCTCATTCATCCTCTGTCTCCTGGTTTTTTCGCCTTTTCTCTTGTTTTTCTCAGTTCTCTCTTCCGATGGTTTGGCGTGTGTAGCTGGAGGCGAACAATTAGCTGACCAACACTTGCATTTTCCCTGCACTTCACTTGCGTTTTGAGAACAAAGGCAAAGCAGGCCTGCTGTCCTTTTGCTCTCTCCCTATTTCTCTGTTTTTAGGTCCCCTCTCTGTTTTCGTTCATGCTCCCCATTGGCCCCTCGGTTCTGCCCTTTTTTCTCCTCCTCCTGCCGGTTCTCTTTATCTGGTTTTTATAACCAGAGAATGCCATGCAGTCGCATGGATTTTAATGCAATAAGGGCATCCGTTTTCTTCTTTTTTCGGGTGAAGAAGATGAACAGTGTTAATGTTAATGGCCATTTGTGTTTTGATCCTTGACAGTTTGAATTTTTGCAGTCCAGTCCTTGGGTAAATTGCAATTAAAACCCTGCATCTCAGAGACATTTACACATTGGTCCTTGGGTTTTAATTTCTTGCAAAGTTGACTAGAATCAGCCCTATACTTTGATAGTTTTTCAATTAAGTCCCGAAATAAATTAATTTCAAGTTCAATTAAGTCTCAAAAACTTATCAATTCTCCAATTAAACCCTTGATTTGATTAATTAAATTAGTCAAGAATTTAATTAAATCTTTAAACTTCCAATCATGTTGCCCTTAATCCAAATTTTAATTCATTCTTTATTTTTTTTATTTTTACTTGTTTTTCATCATTTTTTTAGTAAATAAAATAAAATAAAAAAAGGTCAAATTTTGGGTTATGACATTTGAATACTAGGGTTTATTTGGGATTTGAGAAAAATTGAATTTTTTTATCATTTGATGAAATTAAGTTTGATTTTGTAATTTAGGTGTTTTGTAATTGAATAAATGATGATTAATTTTAATGGGTTCTAATTAATCGGATTTTATTGTTAAATTGAAAATTTAAAGAAAATTAATTTTTTTTAAAATTATAAAATGAATATTATTGTTTCATATATATTTAAACAATGAATGATGGTTATTGGATCATCCATTGCATAATTATTATTTCATATTTAAACCAACAATGAAAGGCACCCCTTGAGTTTAATGGATTTCATATATAGTTTAAGTAGTTGTTTTATTATTCAAATTCAATCATTATTCAGAGTTGTTTCTTGTTTGATATAATTATCGTTTCGGCTTAAAAATAAAATTAATTAGTTTAATTGGTCATGTGAATATATATATATATATATATATATATATATATATATATATATATATATATATATTGAGTGATTATATATTGGTGTTGTTAATTTCTCTTCGCAATGAAAGATCAGATAAAGAAAAAACGAGAGAGAGAGAGAGAGAGACGTCCACTCTTTCTCAAATAACGTCTCTCATGAGCAAAGCAAATTACTTGATCAACATAACATATATATAAAATCTAAAGCACAGAGAAAGAGTGTAATTATTCTTTATTGCTGTTGTTTTCGCTGTTATTACCACTAACAGCTAACCTCAAATTCTAATCAAGGAACCAAAGTTTGCTTTGGAACAATCTCAACAGGCACCGCAGATGGTGCTGACGGTGATGGAGTAGTGGGATCGGCAGCTTTATCACAGTAGCCTTCAAGAATTTGGCTCTCTTCAGTGGTAAATCCGAGTGTATCAATCATGTTAGGCCAGCAATGTTCACCAATGGTGCTCAAAGCTTGGCAACAGCTATGACCAAGTTGAGTCTCGCCGTTAAGGAAGAAAAGAACAATCTCCCCAGTACATGCTTGTAGTTGCAACAAAGAGTCCCAGCAGTTCGATGACTCTTCATCTAATTTTAAGCGAGTCGAAAGGTTTGAGATTGAAGCCAGCGGTCTTGCCTTGGCCTTGTAGCAGCCCAAGCTGCTGCATGCCAATAAAGCAACGAAAAGAAAGAGCTTAAGATTAAAAGCCATTTTGAAGGTGATATTATAGAGAGAGTGGTTTTTGATCAGGCAACGGAGATTGCTGCGTGATTTATATAGGAATTATAGAGCATGATGTTGAGTTAATTTGAACGTTACATTTCTTGAAAGTTACACACAAGGCAGGAAGGAAATGAGAGAACGTGTGGTGCTTGGATCTTGGAAGGGAATAGGAAGACCAAAAGGCAGGCAATAATCAATTAATCATCCATGAAGTTTACAATTTATGGCAAATAAATCAGATTAAAATTTCTGTAACAGGCCATAATTAGCAAACATTAGTAATATTTACCACATAATGACGGGCATAATCTTGTTGATGCATTTAATTTATTTGCTATAAATTTTTTTCCAGCCCCTTAACAATATTTATAGTTTTAGCCAAAACAGTAGAAAAAATGAAAAATTTCTCTCAGAATAATTTTTCTAATTTGGCCCTCTTAATTTTATTTTCTAGCTCCTGTTGGCGTCAATATTTCGTCGAACTCTGTCAGCCATTTACATCGTTGACGGAACTGTGTTTACTCGCCGTTGAAATACTCCGTTGATGTTTTTCAATTTTCTAGTGGTGAACGGACTCTACATTTATGTATTAGTAACATGCCACTCATTGATTGGAATACCGAGTTCTGTTGGGGTAAGGAAAAACCGCAGAAGAAGAATTTTCAGGCTGTTGTCATGGCGCTTGCATGGCGTTCTTTCATTTATTAGACATGGAATGATGGGAGCAGGGGCACCTCACATATCCATAGTTATAATATCTGGCTTGGCTCAAGGTCTAGCAATTTGTATATCTATGAGTTCATCCAGGTCAATTGAGTTTTAGAATGAAATGATGTTCTTTTGTACTATTTTTTTTAAAAAAACTAAAACAAATTGATTTTGAATAATTTTTTTTTAAATAATTGTTTAGATCTTCCCTTACGAATTGACATGTTAAATCACCAGAATTTAACCTGTTAAACTCCTCATAGAGTTTAAAAGGAGTACAGGTTCGGTAACAATGTGAAGGTCCGAGCCCAAGAGGAAGATAATATGAGATGCAGGGCGGCAGCATAACGGGCGATAGGAAAAGAGCGGGAGAAAACTGATTTGATTTCCCGTCTCAAGTCTCAATAGATTTACAAACCAAATTAGTACTTACCGTTGAATTTCTTGGTAACAAAGTTTCTTTCTTTTCCGAATCGCATACTGACTGACTTTCCGGACTCCACACTGATAAACTCCAGTCTATATATTTATTAATCCACGCCCACAGAGTAAAACATTTGTGAGAAAATTTTGGTTCCTATCTGCGTCTCGTTGTTTATTTTATCTGTTATTGCAACTATGGAGAAACAACAACAATTTTGTGTTTTGAGTCCTTGTTTTCCTTCCAGGAACACCAATAATCCTAAGAAAAGAAAAGAATGTGAATGTCAACAAGCCGAGAGAGAAGTGTTTGCTGGGTCACGGCCAATTTTCAATGCGCATCCTTTTTGGTTCAAGAAGCCAAAAACAAGCAGCGGAATTGGTTCCATTGTTGTTGCTTCAAGAAATCCAGGGAGGGTTTTAAAGGAACCAAAGCTTTTAGATGATAGCTGGGTTTTCAAGAACTCTGTTGATCCTGATTCAAGAAACAATGAATCTGGAGAAGAGTTGGAGAGAAGGGTGGCTTTTAATCTTAGGGCGATGAGATCGTCTTTTAGCCTTGGGGATTTGCTAGAGGAGAGGTCTCGTGGGGTATCAACTCAACTAAGTCTGTATCATCATGACCCATTCGAGATCAAGAAGAAGATGAAGCCAAGTGATCTGGGTAATCTATGCAGGCTGCTTGTGTCTGCAGATTTGGTTGAGAAACATATCCTGCCTTTCTTGAACGAGGATCAAACTAAACAGGTTATAATTCCGAATCAAGAAATCAATGGTTTGAAGGTCTGGGTTTGGGATATCGATACTGGAAGTATGCATCAGTTGGTCTTCAAAAGATGGAGCACTTCTAAAAGCTATATTTTCAATGATGGCTGGACAAAGCACTTCGTTAAAAGGAGGAATTTGAGGGAAAGCGATGAAATTGGACTCTACTGGGACAATGATCAGTCAAGATTTAACTTCAGTGTTCTTAGTAGGGCTGCTGCTGTGGCCAAGATTAGAAATTAGTGTTGCTTCTAGTCTATGTTTGACTGTTGTTTGGATTTTCAGATCTTGTTTACTGTGATTAACTTCAACTGATATATATAATTCTATTTTTCCTGTCTTCTTCTTCATCATAACCAAGATCACAAGAGGATCAGCTCTTCATTTTTTCTTAATCTTGCTGTGGCTTTTACCGGCCCAAAACACGTTGAGAATTCCCAAGTAAAAGACATGGTGACAATTATAATGACCACACAACTGATATCTTGGTTTGGCCCATTGGCCTATTGCAAGATAGGTAAATTTTTTTTATCTTAAGTAATTACTTATTACTGTATTCCTTTGTAATGCAACGTGATATTACTGTTGATGGAACTAGATAGGCAAGGATCATGTGAATTATCCCAATAATTTATTTATTTATTTATTTTTATCATTTTATGTAAAGGTTATATAGTTTTTTCAAATGATTGCAAAAGGAAGGCTTTTTGGAGGCAAGATGCTAAAATGATTGTGCATGGGAAATTTCCTAGCTGGTAGAGGCTGAACCACATTGAAGGGTGCGGGCCAGGGCACCCCAACTATTGACAATATTTACATTTTAGTCCTAGAAGTTTTAAACGTTTTAATCATATGCCCTGGTTTTACATGTTTTGCACCCTAAAAAATCACTTGTTTTCTTATTTGCCACTCTAATCCCAAAATTTCCAGTTCCACCCCTTAGCTGCACCTCCTTTGATAAACCTTTCGACTGGCAAAATGGACTGGCAAGTTGTAAAATTCTAATGAGAGCTGTCCATGCTTCAAGTGAAACTTCTTCCTTTAGATTATATATATATATTCATTGTGAATATATATAACTACTTTTCACAATGAAAATGAGGTAATATGCACTATTATTAAACTCGGCTCGACCCGGCGGGTCAACCTGGGACCCGGTCGACCCGGTGGCTGCACCGGTCCGGGTTTAATAAAAGACCGGTTGTGGCAATAGCTCGGCCAAAACCGGACGAACTCGGACGAGACCCGGTTTTTTTTTCTTTCAAATGTGGGATTTGAAACTCATTGGTATATATACTCTATGTTCCCAAGAAAAAAGTCATGTTTTTTCAATGTGGGATAAAAAAAACATTTTGGTTTAAATACTTCAACTTAAAAGGATAACATAATATCTTTTTCAATGTGGGATTTAAAACCCTTTCATATATATACTCTATGTTCCCATGAAAAAAACCATGTTTTTTCAATGTGGGATAAAAAACCTTTTGGTTTAAATACTTCAATTTAAAAGGATAACATAGTATCTTTTCAATGTGGGATTTGAAACCCATTAGTATATATACTCTATGTTTCCAAGGAAAAAGTTGTGTTTTTTCAATGTGGGATAAAAAAACTTTTTAGTTTAAGTACTTTAACTTAAAAACTTAACATAATATCCTTTTTAATGTAGGATAATTTTTTTTTTAAAATATTCTTTTAAACTTCATAATATGTATAATCTATATTTACATGAATTTTTTCATATGAAATATTAAAACTTTAATTTTTTTAATTCTTCTGGGTTAATCCGGATTGACCCGAGTTGACCCATGAAACCCGGGACTCGGCTCCTTGGTCGGGTCAACCCTCGAACCGGATTTAATAACTATGGTAATATGCAGTGAAATTAACAAAAAATCATTTTTAAAACAAAAATAATGTTTATAAATCTAGCTCAATTTTGACAAGTTAAGAAGTGATTTAATAATTTAATTTTTATTCTAAATAAATTTTTAAATTAAATCAAATGAAAATTGACCGGTGTAATTTAAAAATAATTTTTTTTAAAATATAATTTTATTTTTTTAAAAAAATCTTAAAATAACATTATATTTAATTAATCCAACTCAACCTAAACCTAAGTTAATTTGTTTACACGAGCCTTTGGCAATGACATTGTTGGGCTGGTTTAATAACTTTGGGTAAAAGGGAATGCTGGCCATCAAGGCGAAGGGTGATAATTATTTAAACACAAATACTTATTTTCGTCTTTTCAATTAAATATTTTAGTATTAGTTTAATAAATCCATTTACCGCTTCTTTACTTCGATCCCATTACCTGTCACATCAAAATCACAGCAACACATGCACGTCTATGGTTTGTAGCCAAAAAAGGGCAAATTCTGGTAATATATATATATATATTAAAACTTAAATTTATTGCATTTTAAATACAGGCGGTGGCAGTTAGGTTTTACCGGGATTTTAACAGCCTATTTAGGATCTACCTTGCCTATTTTCCTGTTCTACGCATCCCATTAAAAAAATAGAAAAAGAAAAGAAAATAAAT
>Ga0325414_1004590_pt1 | contig 14487 bp, 14 predicted proteins | sample PopdelMetagenome_8_FD_206183 | JGI IMG/M metagenome (GOLD analysis project Ga0325414, IMG submission 206183) | Populus deltoides microbial communities from Bellville, Georgia, United States - Leaf-PdKOR-R3 | ecosystem: Host-associated > Plants > Phyllosphere > Phylloplane/Leaf | place: USA...
TCTAAACAACCTAGAAAACCTAACAATAATAAAAATCCTAAACTAACTAGAAAAAAATAAAATTATTAAGTATAATATTTGATTTTCTAAACTAAATAAAAATAACTAAGAATTTTTCCCAAAAATCATCTTGAATCAACATGTAACCATGGCATGTCCCTTGCAATTGAAATCTTATCTATTTTTCAATAGCAAATTGTTTTTTTTTAAAACATTTATAACGTGACCGATGACAATTACTCCTAAATAGCAGGAATCAAATTAAATTTATAACTTTAATTAATATATATATATATATATATATATATATATATATATATATAGTTATGATTTTTTCACGACCACAAATCACCTGACACTTTCACTAATTAAAAACTGAAATCAATCATATTTTTTTGGTTGGTTTATTAAGAGATGCATTGAACTTAAAAAAAATAATTTGTTAGTTTCTCCCTAAATCTGCGCTCAAATTTCAAAATGTCAACTTAAAGGTCAATTTTACTTACCTTAGCAACTAGAAATTAATTACAACACCCCCCTGACTCGTATGTGCGCTTGTTAAGAAAAACCTTAGACAAAGGAGTCCCCACTCAAAGAACCCATCAGAATCATTGACGGACCAGATTGCATGATGCACTAATATAAATTTTCCATGCGTTGCACCGGATTATCGCCATACTCACTGATTGTCTTATTAGCCTTCGCCTTCAATTCCACACCAAGCAAAGCAAAACACTACTGCTAAGATCTACTAGCTAGCCATAGCAAAGCATAGCAAGAATCGCTCTCTTCTTTAGACGAAACAAAGGAAACCCATTTGAAGAGAGGGTGAAAAAATGGCTAGTGGGGGTGGATACGGAGATGCGAGCCAGAAGATAGACTATGTATTCAAGGTGGTGTTGATAGGGGACTCAGCAGTTGGGAAATCACAAATACTTGCTCGATTTGCTAGAAACGAGTTTAGTCTTGACTCTAAAGCTACTATTGGGGTCGAGTTTCAAACTCGGACTCTTGTTATTGATCATAAGAGTGTTAAGGCCCAGATCTGGGATACTGCTGGTCAAGAACGGTAACTATTCATTCTTTCAGACTTTAATTTTAATTTTCTTTTCGTTTGGTTGGTCTAGAAGTCTAGATGTGATATGGATTTTCTTCGTTAATAACAGACAGCATGTTAACTGCATGTATATTCGGTTTTAATGGCTAAGTTGTCTTCGGGCCAGCTTATGCTCACCTGGCTGGCTATCCATCGCTTGGTGTCTCTGGATCCGTGGATTGTATGGTTTTATATACACATTGATTTGGAAAGACGGTTTTGCTGCAAATGTGGAATTGGTTTTTCTAGTGTTAGATTTGGAGGAAAAACACGTGGTTGATGTTATGATACAAATGGACATTGTGTCTGATCTGGGAGGAATCAAATGAAAAAAGAAAAAAATGAAAAAAAAAGAAAGAAGATGAGGTATATGGTAATGCAATTCAAGTTTTTCAAGTATCTAATTGTCGACATTTGATTGTTTTTTCGCACAGTGTGTTGTTTTTGATTCATGATGAATCGCAAACTTTTGGATGCAAATTGATCCGGTTTTAAGTCTGTGATTGAAGTATGGATATGTTAATGAATTGATTTAACGTCGACTGCGCGGGGGATCTGAGGCTGGGTCTTAGTGATACTTGTTAGGATAGATCTTGATTCTGGGCCCTGCTTAGCTCTTTTGGGTGCTGTGGCTTCAGGCCATCACCCACTATCCCTTCCTAAAAAAATACTGGCTTTTCTTTCTCTTTTTTTGCCCCCCCGACTGCCTTTTTTGTTGGTTTTGTTGGGGATGGGGATTATAATTCTTTTGTTTAGTGTTGATATTTGACTGGAGAAAAGGTGGCCTTTGGTTCGATTCATGATGAAAGAAGAATTAATTACCTTGCTTAAAGTTGCTTTTGGTCTAGGAAGTGAATCCAGCTCATGTCACTGTTCTTTTGTTTATGCTTACAGAATAAGATATCTCTTGTGGCTTTTTGTCTTTTAGACTATGGGGATTTGTACGCCTCAGGTTTCTCATATTAGTTGATATACAGTTGTTAGAGCAATGAGAATTTAGGAGTTCCAAAGAACTTTGGGCTATTCTGAGGAATGTTATTATATTGTTTGAAAATCTTCTTTTAGTACCCAAAACTTTATTGTTAAACAAGAAATATCTTTACTTTGAAGCATCTTTTGAGCCATAACTTTTGGACCGTTTATTGAAATATCTTTTGTATATATCATGGTGGTTGGAGATGGATGTTATATTTGATGACTAATACTTACTTTAATAATCTCTTGGGACCCAGGCAGACTATATCTGGTAGGAGAAAAGGGAAAAACCCGGTGCTCGCCTGATTAGATCTGACTGTGCTTTAACACAAAAAATTCAGAATTGTTCTGTTAGTACCCTGGGAAGCAATATTGTTTCTTTTGGACAGAATCGATGTTAATTTTTGTAATTAGCAAATGTTGATTTCTTCTCTGCTTTTGGGGGTTCAATGAGCAGGTATAGAGCAGTCACAAGTGCATACTACAGGGGTGCTGTTGGGGCAATGCTGGTGTATGACATAACCAAGCGTCAGACCTTTGATCACATACCACGCTGGCTGGAAGAGCTGCGAAACCATGCTGACAAGAACATAGTTATCATTTTGATTGGGAACAAAAGTGATCTTGAGGACCAGCGGGCTGTACCGACTGAGGATGCCAAAGAATTTGCCCAGAAGGAAGGACTATTCTTCTTAGAGACCTCTGCATTGCAAGCAACTAATGTTGAGAACGCCTTTATGACTGTGCTGACTGAGATCTTCAACATTGTAAACAAGAAGAACCTGGTTGCTGGTGAAGATCAAAGCAATGGTAACCCTGCATCGCTATCTGGCAAGAAGATTATCATTCCAGGCCCTGCACAAGAAATTCCAGCGAAGAGCAAGTGTTGTAGCTCATTGTGATCTGATCAGTCTGATAAGTCTTGGCTTTGAAACCGCGTGCTTCCCCTTAATTCCTAATAGCAATTTTTTGAAAGGTGTGATGTAGTTCTTTGTAAATTTTACATTCTTATAATTTAGCTTGCATGAGCAGCTGATTAGTTTCTTATTTTGAGGAAAATCTGAGTCGCGTATTATCTTCTCCTCAATCTCATTCGGAAAGAAAAAAATTCATAATGTCGATGAATGTTTTGAATACTTTAAATACCTTGCTTTGTAGTGTGGAAATTGAAGATGGAAGTGGAGATGTTTCTGGAGAATTTTCTGTTGCTTGAGAGGCTTTTTAGCTGTTGCTACCTATTTTGAACACAAGTTTCTTTAACTATTTGATATATGGTGTCTGTCGGTCCTCAGACCACGAGATTTTAGCATGGACTATATTAATTGTTTCAGAAGTTTTTGCTCTAAAACAACCTGTCGTCTAACAATTATAAATCTTTGCATCTGGTCTCATTAATGATTGTTCCAAGTGAAACTTAAATTTTTACTCTTCTTTTTTATAACAATAATTATGATTCCCCAAATTTATAAAGCAAAACATTTGTACTACATGTCGGTCAGTAGAAACTGCTATTGGCAAGAGTTTGAAGAAATCCTTTTCCGTTGAATTTTTATTTTTTTGATAACGTTCAGTTTCTAAAATAATTGTAGCATTTATATGCATGAAGAACTTTTTTTTTCCTGTGAGAGAAGGAATTATGATTTATAACGGTGTTTTTAAAAAATTTTATTTTTATTTTTTTTTTGTAAAAACTTTATTTTTTTATGTTTTGGATCGTTTTAATGCGCTGATTTTAAAATTTTTTTTTAAAATAAAAAAATATTATTTTGATGTATTTTGGCATGAAAAATACTTTGAAAAATAACCGTAATTACACTTTTAAACAGACTCAGTATTTTGCTGGGGGGATTGAATCGGAGATGACCAACGAGGTCTATATTGATTAAAAAAAATTATAATATGAAAAATCTATAATTTATAATATAAAACAAATAAAAAGAAAATATGTATAAAATTTAATACAAGTTCATGTAATGTAAAAAAAATAAAATATTCAATGTGTTACTTAAAAGATATGCATTTCACAACAACATAAAAAAATCATAAATATAAATACTTCTCTATATAGAATATGCGAACAATATTAACACTTAAATAAATAAATAAAATAAAATATTTAGGGTTTTTAACAGTTGTTTGTACTATTATTCAACCACGGTTCCTTTAAAAAAAATCAACATGGATTACAATGTACATTCACAACAATTTTTACTGTTCATAGACGTGTAAACATATAATTTTGTTCTTGTATTTTTCTTTTTTCATGTTTGATCCCTGTAATTTTAGATTTTCACGTTTCAATCTTTTTTTTTTTAATGTTTTAGTCTTTAATACTGAGAGAGGAGAGTCATTTTTTTTTTTTTTAAAAGGCGAGGAAAACATTTCGAGTGTCCTTATTTTGACTGCAAAAGACCATTTATCGTGGCAAAACAAAATAAAAATAGATTGAGGTTCCAGGGGTGTTTAGGGGTAAATGGGGTTATTGAGCTTTATATGGTCTTTTTTTTTGGTTAAAAATGAGTGGAATTTGAGTTTTTTTTTTTTACATACCAGCCATGCGGCTTTTCAGACCAGACATTATTTGTTTTTACGTTTTAAAAATATTTTAAAAATTTTTTATTTTTTTTAAATTTTTTTACTTTAAATTAATATTTTTTTGGTGTTTTTAGATTATTTTGATGCACTGATAACAAAAATAATTTTTTAAAAATAAAAAAAATATTATTTTGATATATTTCTGAATGAAAAACACTTGAAAAACAACCACAACTACACTCTCAAATAGGTTAGTAACACCTAAGCTTTTTTATATGTCAAATGCACGAGCCTTGCGGTCAGACACCTCACTTAGCTATTATGTTGTTTTTTGTTTTTAATTTTCTTATATCTTAAAAAGAAAATCATGTTTATTATTATGATGTTTCAAAAAGCAATCAATCATGGCATGCTTTTTAAATAAGATTATTGTATTTTTAATTTTTTAACAATTATAATATGAAACTTATATGCAAAATATTTTTTAAAAAATTCACATGAATATTCAATGATGTTAAAATATATATTTTATTGTTATTTTTTATATCATTTCCTTGAATTAATTAGTCTTCAATTTTTTCATGTAGTCGCAAGAAAATAATCAAGATATTATTTTTTGTTTCTTGGTTTAAAATTGCTTTACATGATAAGTTTTTATATGAGAAACTATGCTTATGATAAAAAAAAAAAGAGTAAAACAGAAATAGAGCTTTGGCTAAGATTAAGATAAATTTGATTTTTGATTGGTTTAAAGGCAAAATAAAAATATTTGGTCCAATAATGCTTAGAGATCAAAATAAATTTGATTTTTGGTTATTTTAAAGGCAAAATAAAAGTATTTGGTGAGATTCTTGGAGAGGTTGTGAGGGCGTTGTTCAATTTTTAGAGAAAAAGGATTTGATTTGGGACAAAGCTTAGACAACTACCTTGCCACACTCTGAAGTCTCAAGGACGATAAAATTAAAGTACGTTATTTGACCAAAAAGCCCTTCATTTTCCTATTTAGCTTCTTCCTCTCCTTGCATTTTATTACAGTACAATGCCGAAAACTGCCACCAACATCTACCGTTGCCTTGCTTCATCAGTCATTTACTTGCACGGCTTTCTTACCCCTTTTAGAACAAGAGTCTTTGTTTTTCATGGAACTCCAGCAAACAAAAATTTGCTGCGAAAATCATGTAGCTCGTCAAAATTGCATTAGCTTAATACAGCAAAAAAGGTTTAGTCATTCTGATAAAATACAAAACCTGGAACAATATAACATTGGTACCCAGAAGAGGCTAAAAATAAATGATATGTTGTATCTGTTAAAAATAAATAAATCCAGAACTGGTAGAAATAGATTAGAGACAAACTCAAAAGTTGCTGTAAATTCAAGCATCTGCAACCAGCTGAGTAGTTTCAGATTCCTCAACCTTGCTTGCTCCATTAAGCTGCAGTTCATCAACATTGAACTTGTTTTCCTGCACTGAAGAGCCTTTTTCGGCTTCCATGCGAACCGAAAGCCTTTCTAGCAATTCTTGGCAGTCAATTGCTGTGACCATCACATTCAAATTGGATCTACCCTTCCAGCAGCCAATGGCTATTGTTGACGCATCCACCTTGGTAGGACCCGACATGGTTTTGCTGTCTGCAAACAAAGACGATGGGGTAAATACACATTCATACACTGATAACACGAACATGGTAGGAACTGCTACATACCTCGCATGACTATTACACAACAACCCATCATTAGCTTTGATGCCTTCTCGCCGAACTCAGCATCAACAAAGTCAGCAAACTTTATTGCTTTATACTGCAAAAGATGCTTGAAATCTACCGAGGATGCATATAGGATCTGATTAGTGATGTGTGGAAGAATCACCGGCAATCCCTCTGATGATATCCTGAATGAACAGGGGGTAGAGGTACCTTCTCTTGAAGTTTGTCGCTCCTTCAAAAAAAAAGAGGGCAGAATCAAATCAAGAAATGAACAATTCTTTTTTAAATAAAGCCTAGGCAACCACCTTTTTTGGGTAAAAAGAAACACATAGTAGAACTGGTGGTGGTAGTTATTTTTGACTGACTTGATCTATTAGCACAAGTTTTGGCAATTGATGCATCTACTGTTTTCTAGCAACGTAGCTCATGGCACAGGGTTGTAGCCTGGTAGCTAAGAAACTTTGGAGTATGTCAACCAATATGGAAAGAGCACTCACAGGCCAAAGGATGGGAGGGAATGGGGAAAAAGCTATGATTGCGGCTTTTGAAAAAAAAAAATATAACAAAAGAATAATGTCTAAATAGTATGTAGATTACTTACAAACATCTTCAGGCCGATAGAAGCAATCTTAAGTTGCTGACCAACACGGAAATTCAACCCAAGAACATCCTTAACTGACTTTGAGACATAGTAAATTCTCTTCACATGGTTCTTATCACTATTTCTTGAGATTAAGTGGCCATCAAAAGGAAATGACTCATCAATCCCATAGAACATTTTTATGCTATTGATAATAGATTCATCTTTAAAGAAAAGAACAGGGTCAACCCCTTTCCATTTGCCTTGAAGTTGCAACTTTCTCTTCCCCACAGCCTTCCCAGAATCAGTTTCCCCATTAACCAGTGCTTTGGTTTCCTCTGAATCTTGGTTAGATATATTAGAAGGATCAGGTTCCATATCAGCTTCATCTGGCTCATCAACAATTAAATCTGCCTCTGTGGCTGCTTCATAATTTTTTTCTACTGCGACATCTCTGGAGTCTGGCTCCAGCCCACTATTATCTTCAGTAACCTGATCCAATAATTTTCCTTGCAGTTCAGGATTCTTTTTGAACAAATTCCTTTTCTTACTGGGTTTCTCCTGAATGGCTGCTGGGAAATCATGAAGTAGATATAACATTATAAACGCCTAACATGCAAAACATAAGAGTGAAGTGACAGAGACATCCTCAAAAATAGATCTGAATCAACATTTATTTCAAGTACTAATTCAGCATTTTTAAGTGGGAGATGAAATGAAAGTGGTAATGAGCAACGGGGCAACATCTCTAGAACATGAAAAAAAGGGGGGGGGGGGGTTATTAGCAGTAACCAATGAATACTGGTTACAAGGTTCAACTGCTTAGATTCTTCATAATAGTATGATGCATCAATAATGCTTAAATTCACCTGGTAAAGGAGAGAGTTTCTGGAGGACAGCAATGAAAAAGGCCCCACTGTTCTGATCATGAGGCACTATCCTCATACAACGTTCCAGGGGGAGATCAGAAACTTCCTCCATCAAATCTTCGGTAGAAGCATCTTCTGTTGGCTGAATCTCGTCTTCAGAAATTGCATTTTCACCATTCTCGTGCTCAAGATCCTTGTTGGCTGGGGCAACATAGCTTTTGCCTGAAGGAAACATGCTGGGAAGTATATGGTATCTCTGGAATTTGGAGACGTCTTTGTGGGAAGCTAACCAGAGATCTTTGTCACGTACCTGCAGAACCAATAAACATAAATTATGTCATATAAAATTAAGAAATTGAAAGCAGATCCCATTTCCTAACACCATACAGAATTTTTTCCTAGCAGGTCAAAAGCCAGCCAAACTGATATTCAACCAAACACAACTATGCCTTTGGTAGAGTGAACATCAGACAAAACACAAACCAAAAGATGGATATCTTTCTGGGATGGTGACAGTATTTGATAGCATTAAAATATAAAATCTTAATCCAACATAAAGAAACAAAGGAAATATCAGAAACTCCTCTAAACTTCCTGTCAAAACAACTCAATTTAAATGTTCATTAGGTTCAACTGTTCTCTAAAGGAGACCAATCATTTTATTGACAACATCCAAAGCGAGTTGAATATGCTAAACATCAGAATGTCTGAGAATTTTTTTTTTTTTTTTGGGGGGGGGGGGTCGTCATCATATTGTGGAAATGAAGTAGCATTGCCAGAAAGATTAAATAAAAAAAAAAGGCTGCATTGCCAGAGGAACTATGCAAAAATCTTTTCAGCATCCGTGTTACTAGCCTGTTATGGCTTCAATAGAAATTGGACTTGGCAGAAATAACATACCTTCCATTTTCTGACACCAGGCCGACGAACAAGTTGAGGAAGTTCACTGGAGACGTCAACAAGTTCAACAGACCCTCCACATTTCCGTAGAATCTTAGGAAAAACAGACATAGGCACCAAAATTAAGCAAGATTTAGAATTATTGTTTTTTTTTTTTGAAAAGTCAAAGATGTCTAATGGTGATATACTTGTGAATGGGTATTAGATTACCTCAGCAACAACAGCCTCATCCTCAACTGGATTCATTGAGCAAGTTGAGTACACCATTCTTCCACCAACTTTGAGCAATGATAGGCCTGTGCATCACAATATAATGTATATTAAATCTAGCTAGTTTGCACCTCTACTGAAACAAATCCGGGCAAAATCCAAGAGTGAATGACTGACTCCACTATTGCAGAAATAGGGGAGAGCAGAATTCTTTCAGCTCCTCAAATCCACATTTAATCATCATAACATTTGGAGTGAAGCCAAAACCACAATCCAGTACACTTACACTTTCTAATGTACCATGCTTAATACAAGATGAATCATATTTCATTCAAACGAGAAAAAAAATAAGTAGATTAGAAGCTTGACAATATGCCTGTCTTTATCAGCAAAATGCTGAAATTATGGATCCAGCAGAAAACATGCAAGGAATGAAATTGAACGATCCCTTATTATCCCATGTTGAACTGCAGCTACTACATGAAGTTCAAGGCATCAAGAAAGACCCATCATGGATTTCGTTGTGCACATTGATGCATACTATAATGTGAGCCAGCTAAATGTTAGTTGGTGATTTTTGGAGGGCCATTGCCAATAAGGGTTGCCCATATGCTTTCTGGGCCAGAAATGAATTGTTCCAGGTCAAGGAACAAGCAACCACGGTATAAAAGAATTACTTGCTGTAGCATGTAGGTAAATTTCTGTTGTTCTTATGTGAGAGCATTGCAACATGAAATAGAGATGATTTGCTACATTGCATCAACCTTAAGGTGGAGGCTAAAATACTTCGTTTGAGAGTTTATGTCTAGAGTTATGAACAGACTCTTGAGCAGGAGAGCACCACAATTTCTGCAATTTCCTAAAAAAAGTGTTTAGGTAAATTTTCTAGACAATAACAAACTTTAAGAGCCTTATTTTTATTTTTCTAAAGTTCAAATTAGTTTGTAGCAGTCCTTTAATGGCAACAGAGAGTTCCAAGACTTTCTATTAGCATATTGTTAAACTTTGGGAAATAGAATTGTGTATTTTGGCAACAGCAGGGCATGCTGCCTTATATTTTCACACCTATTCTTCCATCTATCTCTGAGTATAGAAACCACAGCACCCAATCCACAGTCGTAAAAGCCAACAAATTGTGGTTTCTCATTTTCATCAATCCCAAGTTTTACCCCATTACTGTACTAGACACCAGCATCATTCCCTTTCCTTTTTCTCTTCAATTCACTAAGCAAATACTTGCTAGGAACCTAATTCTGCAGCTACCATAAACTTCAAGAAACCAAAGTCTTCAAATCTAAGCTTCCTGTTGCCCTTAAATCTCACTCAATCTAGATGCTATTTAAATCACAAGCCCTTTATCAGCTCTTCTGAAAGTCAAAGCCTTGAAATCACAGATTGTCTAGCTATAGCACGAAAAAATAACAAAAGTGGGCAGACTAGACAACCCTGTCCGACATCAAGAGAAGCCTTTGGGATTAGAAATTGACAACTATCAACCAATAACCTGTCAGGACATAATCATATGGAAGACTAGTGCTTCCTTTGGCAATCCACTGATGATTATTAATCTTAGAGCAGAAAATTTGAAATGACATGCTATTTATGAGCAACATAATATCAGCCAAAAAGGGCCTAAAAGCTAAGGTTTTCAATTCGTAAAGAAACATCAATTCAAGGTTTTTCATTACGGTACCTCGCATTGCTATCTGAATTTGTAGACTATGGAGCCCATTGCCCATCCCTGGATTCCTGTATTAGAGGGGAAAACAAATATAATCCACCCTGAATGCTCGAAAAACATAAAAATGAGAAAGTACACAAGAATTCCAACCATTTCCTCCACATATCTGGAGCCTTGCGGAGGGTACCATCTCCACTACAGGGAACATCACATAACACTCGATCAAAGAGAAGCTGACTAATCTGTGGCTCGATTTCCATTTCAGAAGCTTTAGAGCCATTTTTGTCTGCACGGCACCCAGGGAAGTGTTGGGCTTCATTATTTGTGACTATCAAGTTGGCAGTGCACATTCTTTTTGTTTGATGGATGAGAAGATTACATCTCTGGACATCCAGATCATTTGCCATAACCTAGAAGAGTAAATTAATATTGGTAATGGTGAATCAATTTCATATTCTAACATTACAATGAAATAAATGAAACAAATCAACTAGGAGGTTCCAAGTACTGATACAATTCAAGGTAAAGAGACGATTAAGCAAAATAAAACAAATAGATGAAGACAATAATAGAATAGAGCAGAGTGTGAAACAAGAAAAAGTAACAAACCATTCCATCAGGAAGTGATCCTGACTTTGTTGATTGGTATATAATCTCCAGCAACTGAAATGTTTTTGAACCTGGTGCAGCACACACTGCATACAAGGAAAGAGAGCAGTGAGGAAATACTACAGGGTATTGGATATTTTCCATGACATGCAACCCATTTCAACTTTATAAGAAAACTAGGGGGTGAAGGGGAGATACATGTCTGCTACTAGAAACTTTAGAAAGGAAACCATTAGGATATCAATGTGTTTTGGTAAGAAAGCTGCTGTTATAAATACATCAAGCTAATTTAGATAAAGAGATGATGAGTCACTTGTATTGCCAAAGGAATAAAATAAAGAAAAGAATCAGAATGCACTATAGGTAACTTACTATCAAATACAAAATGATCCGGACGTACATCAAGGAAGAGTGGAGGTACCTTTATCACAAACCAAAAATTTAGTTGTAGGATTAACAATCAGTTAGCAAAATGACACAGGGATGAGAGTCGAGATGTTCATTCTTAAAGGACAAAACAACCAAAAATCATTGAATAAACCCAAAATCAGACTTGCTCACCATGCTGACAGCCTCCTGTCTGGTAATGTTTCCAATTTCATTTTCTAGCTTTAAGAACTCATGGAACCTGAAATAATTTTATCCAAAACAACATTTGGTAGATAAAAGGAAAGCAATCAAAAACAAGTGCATTAATTGCAGGCAGCTTGCACATATTTTACATATAATGTAAGCACTAATTATGAAAACCAACAAATCATATACAAGTAGGAGAACAATGGGTCGAATTGGTTGCAGAAAACTTTTTCCATTTTCAATCTCCCTTTCTAATTTTTCTTTTCCATGAAAAACTAAAAACAAAAAAAAAATCATTTGTTAAAAATGGAAGAGCTGTTTCTCCAAACAGTTACCCTATAAAATAATGCATGAATTTTTTAAAGAATAGAAAGCATTTTTTCCATTGAAAATTGTATAAATTGAAATTGGTTGGATCATCATGACAACTAGACTGATTTTCAGAAAGACTTTAAGAGAAGCTTGAAGTGTTTTCCAAGACCATAAACTTGAGAAATTATATAGCAATAACTCCACTTCTCTAAAGGAAAAACATTAAGTTAACTGAGCATAGTATATGTACCCCTGGTGGTAGGAAGTCATTTATGGCACAGTCTACATCAATGATAATATGTAAAATAAATGCATTGCACAGGTCAATTCTGAATGACTGAAAATTGCAGAATAGAAAACCTTCTGTGTAAAACGGATCTTTGGAACAAGAAAGGGAAGAACATAATTAAGCAATGTCAGTATTATCAGGTACACGTATCTGTTCAGAAAATATGATAACACGTTCACAACACTACCCAAACAAACAGAAATTGCACGATTTACCTCTCAAGGGTTTGGTTCTTCCTTAGCTGCATCCGGGAAAAATTTGAATGCCAGGCAAGATTATCAGGGTACCAAGGCAATGGTCTAATAGCCTCCACTTCACCACCATCAGTGGTCTGTCAAAAATGACAAAAATGAAGGGAAAAACAGTAAGCTATCATCTGTAACAACCAGCATTTGGCAACATAATTATCAAAGGTGTTATAGTCTCAAAATAAATAAATGTAACTTACCTCTGCTTTAAGAGAATTCATAAAGTCATTCTCAAGCTGTGATTTGATATCTTCACAAAATTGGCTACTGCAAAATTGAAAAAAATAAAAATCACAAGGTTAGCAACTTTTCCCCATACTGTAACATGCAGTTTCAATGTTCAAAGTCAAGGAGGGTGTGAAGAACACAGGGGACCTTATATATAAACCCTCAAAATGCAGTTCTTATGCTCGTTAATTGCCCATATACAACTTGCAGCATCTGAATTCAATCCAAGACTCGGGGGGATAAAGGACCTTATTACCACAAATATAATTTCCCATCATTTCATACTCCATACGACCATATTTTTTGTCCAATCACAGTCGACCATATTTCAGAAATCCCACTTCCCTTTTGATCTTTCCTGCAATCCCTAAAGCAACCTCCCTTTGAAAAAGATCACTAGATTGACATATGCTGCCAAAATCACCATTTTCATTCTTCATTCACCTAATCATATCCAATTCATATCAAAGAGAACTGGATAGCAACCTTATTATGATATTCATCTTATGTGATTTTATCATTCTTACCTATCTTGGCTAGTCTGTTGCTTGTAGACAACATTGAGAGCTACAAAAACCCAACCTTTTCGTGTCCCAACTCTTAACTTCAAAGTTTGCCTCATCAGCTTGAAAAAATAATTAACGTTATATCTTTTTACTGCTACAGCATGCAGGAACAACAATTACGAACACACCCAAAAAGCCAAAACAAAGAATACCCGACAATTTAAATAGCAAAAGAAACTAAAAACTTTACCTTGAATTGATTCTAAAAGCAGCAGGCAAGGGTGTTCTAAGAGCTTCGACAAAGGTATCCCATTCTTCTGCTGTCACTATCCCTTGCTCCTGCAAAAAAATAAAAAAAACTAAAAAAATTAAACCCCACCAAACCAAACAAAATAATATATAATCTTAAACAAAAGAAAAGCAAGTGTTACCTTGTAGTATTCATCGAAGGCAGGGTTTTGAGTAGCAAAAGGCTGCCAATGAGTCTTGTTCTCAGAGTTGTTGTTGCTGTTGGGATCAGACGAGGCACTGTCAGATTTGGGGCGTTTCCAAACATTCTCTCTGCCATCACGAAAGTGCTTTCTTTGAGTTCGTGACCTGCTTCCTCTTCCTCTCCCTCCCATTTCTTTTTGGGGGGTGTTGAAGACTGCTGCTGCTGCTTAGCCTCTCTGGACCTTTTGTTAACGGACTAGGTTTCTGTCAAGGTTCAACGTTTTTTCGACATGTTACTCCAGACGACGTGTAGTTTAGAATCAATCTCAGATTCTTGGACTATAAAGATATAGGGCCGGCCCATTCATTAATGAACCCATTACAGTAGCCCATTTGCACTGCATATGTCTCTATCTGAACCCATTGTTTGATAACGGGCTTTATCGTATTCCTATTTGGGCCAAAGTTGACGAGATTGTAATATTTCATAATTTTCAGTATCATCATCGTCAAGGAATTTCGAATTTTTATTAAAAAATAAATGTGGTGGAATTCTTTTAAACGTGCATAGATGTGAAAAAATGTAACGTGCGGTCAATTTATTATATGCATGCTAAATTAATGTGGTCAAGGGTATTCTTCCTTTTGTGTAAATTATTTTTTTAATAATGGTAATAAAGTAAATTATGATGTTTGATAATGATAAAAAAAGATAGTGATGACATGACGATAATAAT
>Ga0325414_1004593_pt1 | contig 14480 bp, 8 predicted proteins | sample PopdelMetagenome_8_FD_206183 | JGI IMG/M metagenome (GOLD analysis project Ga0325414, IMG submission 206183) | Populus deltoides microbial communities from Bellville, Georgia, United States - Leaf-PdKOR-R3 | ecosystem: Host-associated > Plants > Phyllosphere > Phylloplane/Leaf | place: USA...
GAGTGAATATGATTTTATATTCAGCCTGATGCTTTAAAATGCAAAGTTATAGTCCAGTATCAATAGAGGATGAATCTAGGCACCTCACAACTTGAATGCTCTCATTAACAAATAAACTAAAGTGTAATAGGCTACCAGAGTATGAAAATGAAGAATTTCATAAAAAGATACAAACCGCAGCTAGGTCGATATCTGTTGGAATGCGCTTGCAAAAGTTTCCATGGTATTCTTGAACTTGAATGCCCTATAAATAAACAAACCACGTCAAATTCCTAGTATCATGTAAAGAAAACATAATCAATCAATTTATAACTGTGAGCAAGGTACAAAAGATATATATCCCAGAAAGGAGTACCTGGCTGCACCTCACACGCATCACTGCCTCAAACCCTTGAGGCCGTGTGACATTCCATCTGAGATCATTGTACAGCTTTGCTGGATCAGAAACAGCAGAGAAAGGATAGTAATAATAAACCTGGAATAGAATGTGAAACATTTGAAGTCATAATCAGAAATAGCAGCTCTAAAAGAAGAAACTAGAAGTCATTCACAGCACATTGTTAGAACTCATGCACTGGGTGATGGGTACAATGATATGGTGGTGAAATGTTAGCATAAAACAGATTGCCAATATATGCCAAATATTATCCAGCTTGCCTACAAGAGAGCCCCCAGCAACTCTCTCCTACGGATCATGGCAGCAATATCTTGTACAAGATATGCAGTATGGAACCAGCCAAAAAGACTGAGGTCATAACTCACCAAGAGGAATCAAGGTGCACAGCAAATAATTAAGGTTTCCGTGTTTGAATTAGCATGTTTACATGATTTAGAATGCAACATGAAGCGCGTACCATGGAGAGAAACCAACACAAGGATCTAGGTCATAAGTCACCAAAAAATGGAAGATGTACTCAATAAATCATTGAAAATAGATGCTTGACATCACCACATACCACAGAACTAAAAGTCAAATATCACACAGAAATGGGGAAAAAAAGATTAAGAAAAGTAAAATGAGAAAGATAGCTTGGAAAGGGCATCCAGCATATTAAACAGAAATAAATAGGTCCCAAACATCAGTTAACTACTGTACAAATAGGCTTGCTGCCTTTAACATGGTATTGCAAAGATAAAATTCCAATATACATGTTGTCATTTTACTGAAACTGTGAAACAAGTGTTATAACTACAAGATTGGCACTTCAAGTTCAAATAATACCTGCCCTCCAGTTGTTTTAGGGATGACAGAGATAGAAGCAATGTCGACATAAGTCTGGGTAGTGATGAACACATCAACACAGACCTAGAACACATACAGGAAAGTAAACCTGATTAGATACATTTTGGCAAAAGGGTATATATCTACCAGCTCATGATTATGATAAAGTACAAAAGGGAAAACGAACAGTTGAAGTACTAGCATCCTCATAATGAACATGTAAACAGGGGGAAAGAATTATAGAAAGGCCACCTGATATTCAGCAAATTCAATTGCCATTTCCTTCAATGTTTTGTCTGCTGGTTGGAGTAATTTATGGGCCTCCTGCAATCCAGTAAATAAGAAAATACTGTTACCAAAACCTCAGGGCTATATTCTCCAGTTGAATTGACTGTTTCTTCACTTCACTAATTATGATGGAAAAACAAGAGTTTAACAGATGAATACTACTGCAAAACATATTATAGCCCGGTACTCCAGTAAAATGGAACATCAGAAGAAATGTCAGTCCATTAGTTTCAAGACAAAACTACCAGGTTATTTAAGCCTCAAATAATGATTAACATGACAAGAAGATGAGCATATCCATTTGTCAACATTAACCTTCCAAAGTTGACAGATAATCAGATCTAATTATCATCCTAACATGTTGATTCTTCTTCCAATCTTTCAGAGGCATAAGAGAAGAAAAATTATATTTAGGAAAGGCTATAAGTTTGTGTGTGAGTGTGCACAGGTGTCAGTTATAACTATTCAAAGGCAAGATGAGATTGAAGTTAGAACAAATTATGCAGTCCCCTTCAAATATGAATGGATGGGATAAGATTCAATAGTTCTCATCTTAAATTAATTCCACGCTGCAGCATGAAAAGCAAGAAGACAACCACAACAGATGGCAGGAGAACACATAAATAAGATAAATATACCTTCTCCCCTGCAGAGATGTTACTTCTTCCCTCAGCCTCTCGAGCAGAAAGGGCTCCAATGCCAACAGAAGGCAAGACTGAAAACATAGTAGAATCATCAGAATACCCCATCAGAATGATTTCAGTCTAGGTTTTATAGTGGTAGGAAGAAGCAGGAAAGCTCCTAACATGTAATAGGATCAAGAAAAATATGGAATTGCCTGAAACATGCTTAAAGCAAGAAAAGCATCCACAAAAATACATATAATTTCCATTTGACAAAAATGTAAAAGTGAAATGATTGCTTAATTTAATAAAACTATGACTAACACCATAGGCCAGGCAGCCAGCTCAAATTGAGTCTAAATCAAACTTGATGAAACTCTGGTATATGTGTTTTATTCTAGAACTCTCTCACGAGAGAAAGTTAAACCTTTTTCTTTTCTCCATTTCACAAGTCACTTCTTCCATTTGAATATTCTAGACAATAAGTACAAGTAATTACAAATTTACAATGATGCAGATCACAACTACACACATGATCACATAATATGCAGTATGAATACTTAGTTTAAAATATCATTCTCTTTATTGGCATCTAACTGAACTCAGAACTTAGATCAAAATCAAAGCCTCAGGAGCACATATAGCAACAGAGAATAAGTGGTTATCTGTTCTCAAATTATATGCCTAACACAGTAACAAAGAAAAGTACAAGGAGCAGAATGTTATTGACTGCATCCTACCATAAAAAATACTAAAATTTAACAATCATGTACATTTACATAGGTCAACAACAAAAAAAAAATGAAAGAAAGAAAGAAAAGGTGAGCAGATGATGACAAGTTCATAAGCTTGCCTGATTGAAATACCAAAAGCTTCCCTCCAGTATTTTTCATTGCCAAAAAAGCTGCCTGAAATAGGAAAAAAATGAATTATAAATTCCAAATATCTGAAGATATTTGCATGAGTTTGTGATGCATATAATATTTGATTCCAGGTGACATCTATAACCCAGCAGCAGCAGACACATAGGAACATGTATCATTCTGCCAAGGTTTTTCCATCTAAAGACAAACCTAGGAAAATAGGAAGTACCGTATGCATCAATTAGTGTGAATCAATTAGGTTCTCCCTCTGAAAGGCAAAAAGAGATAGAAAATAGTGTTTTGAATGTAGTGGCTGAAAAACCTCGTGCAGACAGTTTATGTATATTCCATTTTAGTTATCAGGACATGCATGCTTAGTTACATGATACGTGTCCAAATGCGCTATGTTGTGCATGCAGCCCAAAGTACCCCATTTCAAATATTATGTGTTAAGACTAATGTCCAAGATGGAACCATGCAAGCGAATTGGAAATTTTAAAGGACCGAGTATCATGGTCAGTGCAAAAATTAAGTTTCACCTCCCCTTAAGAAAAGACATGTACAGTGTTTCAATTTTTTACGGGATTTGCATACATCATCCAAAACCAATACATATATGGTTCCCACTAGCAAAAAAGACTATACCTTGATTGCTGCACTGAAGGCTGATTCAACGATTCTACTGTTCTGAAACATAGTTGGAATACTATCCAATAATAGCTCTAAATGTTGACGGCACTGAATCCACACAAGAAACCAAAAGAATTTTAAAAACTAATAAAGATGGCTGGTGTCTCTAAACATAAAACTCATAACTGAACAATAAGCGTGTATATTTTGGCCCATCAGGACCAAAAAAGATCAACCAAAGAATAGGAGTCCAGATGGCTAACCTCGGAAACCGGAACAATAACATCAGTTTGCAGAGGAGTATAAACATCATGTATATCAGGTACAATAAGCATCAGTGGCTGCAAACATGTGTCAAAAATCAAAATCAGCACTCAAAATTTTTGATGTGACTATTCACTGAAATTCTAAAAATAATTGAAATTTAATCAGAACCATAAATCTAAGTGCAATAAAATGATGTGCTGGATGCTGGTCATAGATTTAATAACAACTCCAAGAAAAGGTATGAGCAGAGAAAAGACAGCACAAAACAGCATCTAGCTGATTGTTCAATCTACTTAAAGTTCTTTATCCATCTCCTTACTTCATAGATGCCATACATCCTCCAACAAAAAAAATGTATCAACTTGCATCTTCAGGAAAAAAATGTCATATTTACCTGTTGTAATGCCCGTTTCAGATTGTAAAAATGGATTGTTGAATCAAAAGTTGCAATGCCCACCATTGTCCGTGGCCCTTCCTGCAAAGGATTTTTCAGGCCATACATCAGTAATCAAAACTGCCTTCTTGTTTGCAAATCTAGGTATATTATGAAATACGAGCTAGAGTAAGTTATCAAAAGAAAAAATAACAGCAAATAGCATGAATGATTAAATGAATGCAAGTGAATCTCAACATAACATCAATGCCAGTTGATGAAAATACCAGCACTAGACGAATTACAAGCTAAAATGTTTCAGAAGTGGACATAAAACTCACCGGAAGATCAGCAATAACTTGATTAATTGAACTGCAAGCTGCAGCAGTCGCACCAGTTTGTATGGCATGCATGGATACATCAATAAGAAAGAAATACACAGCCGGCATGGGATCACGGACCTAGAAGACAATAAATAGAAAATAAAATATTTACAGTAGTCCGGAGAAAAACTATAGTAACTGAACCAAGGAATCAAATATATAATAGATAGTCACATAGGCATCCAATTAGAAGAAAATAGAGAGCAAATGGTATTTTATAAAACTACAAATTCTTAAGAGAAAACAAACCATGTATTCTTTTGTGGCAACAAATTCAACTGTTCCCCTGCATAGCTCGGGCCTTTCATCAGCATCTCTACGCCTACCATCTGGACCTAGATTGCAGTGGTAGTCACGGGGAGTCTCATCAGTAAACCCTGCCAAAACAAATGAGTGAAATTGTAAAGTCCTTTATCATGCCAGTATGTTCAGGGAGCAGAGCCAAATCAACTAGCCAATGAAACCAATAAAGTGTTGTAGCTGTTAACACATCTATAAAATGTCAACACAGCTAGTTATAAGCTGTACATCTCAAAACAATGCTCCAAAACTGAAAGTGGTACGTTTGAAAGTGAATAATAAACAATGTCTAATCTTGATTGATGCATGCAACACTGCTCCAGAAGTTCTGACAGTGATAAACTAAATACGACACGTATAGTACATGACTTTTTCTTGTCTTCAGTCACCGACTAATCCAAAGAGGCATTGGGAAGGATAAGACTATTTGAAATCCCATTATAACTAGCAAATCAAACATTTTGCAAAATTCAGAAAGCCTAACAATTAAAACTGCAAAAAGAATTCCAACAACCAAAAAAATAAACAGTACGTAAACTGACCACACAAATTACAAATGAACTGCCTCCCTTGATCAATGAATTTCATAAAGGGATTTATGTAGCCTTTGCAACGAGAACAACGAACAGGACCACTTTCTCCAAAATCAACAACCTACAAACACAAGTTTTTGTGATATAAGAACTAGTGAGATTATAATTGCACAATTCATCAACATGAAAGCAATGGCCCGTGCTCTTTTTACTGGTTACTAGGCATTTACACACAAAAAAAGAAAAAGAAAACCTTATAAATGATGATAATATGGGTTGGTGATCCCCAAATCATGTGTCAGATACAAGATTTTAATTGCTTTTGTTGGAGATCAAACTTCAATGAGAAAGAAAGAACATTGAAAATGAAATAAGAAAGAAGAATTGCAGTAGAAAACAATATTTCACCTAGTAATGAGCAAAACAAACTTTCTTTTCATTCAGGAAAGAAGAAAATGTCACGCAGTAGAGATGGAATAAAGAAAAAAGAAATCGTTAATACCTGGACAGGATCCTCTGATGGATGAGGAAGGGCCAGAGGCTGAACCAACAAAGCCAACGGCATGCCAGATGTTGATAACAGATCAACCGTGCATGGAATCTGAAATATTGAAGGAGTCAATCATAATGTCAGAAATTGTAAATGCTTCAAAGAAAGTCTTCAAGTTTGTGCATGTTAAGAGTTTATTATAACCTGATTGATGGTGCACCTCATGTACCGTGGACTGCAATTCCCAGTGTCAGAAACAATGTAGTCACTTGTAGCGGGCTTTACAAAAGGACAAATAATCAGAAGAGGGATTGATAAACCAGTGGTTAAATTAATTTAGCATGCAAAATTCCACAGAGAGACTAAAAAGAAAGAGACAAATCAAGAAGGAATAAATACCGGTGGTGGGTTGGCCTGATTCCCCGCACGAGTATCGTGTAGGATCACAGAGGAACCTGGAATGGGCCGGGGAATTTGATTGGGATCAATCTTTGATGCTCCTGATAGAGGACTTCCAGTTTGACCCATAACAGGTGATATAGCAGTCATTTGATTTGGTAGTGGTGGTGGCATTCCAAACATTCTAGGTGGTTGAGCAGAACCAGGAATTGGTGGAGGCTGAGCTACCTAGAAGAATCCATAAAATTTAGTGTTCAGAATTTGTGGGAGGAAAGAGATGCATATGTGATGTCAGGCAAAGATTCACCCATTATAGGCAGGAGATGGATCCCTGCTACTTAAACAAACACACATCAGCACAAATCACACTGAAATCTGTAAAGCAAGATAGCCCCATTCTTCCATGAAAAGTAGCTCTTAACATAGCCAGAAAATTTCATATTCTACCTAAAGTAGATAGGAAACAATTGAGGCAACAGACCAGCAATGAACAATTCATGGATTGGAAGTACAAGGAAGATTTACAGACAGATTTATTGAAGAATAAACCTTGTTCACTTCGTATGCTGTTAATCCATATATCAACAGGCATGCACACGAAAACACACTAAGTTTGTTTGGTTAACATATACAATGCCATGACTGTTCAAATAAAAAACCTTGGCGCAAACCAAACACATGATAAGTTAACTGCATGGTATATCAGCTGGTTAGGAGGTGGAGCTTATCAAGAGACAAAGCTTTGCTTTTCTTTACAGATAAAGGAATCTGGAAGCTGGTGGTCGCTGCCTTATTCCCTCTTCTTTCCCTCACTTTTCCTTACTTTGCTCTTTTGTCTTTCTTTCTAAAGGACAAGAGTGCTATTTAAGGGGGGAAAGAAAAATATACAAGATTAGTTAGGAGAAGAAATCCTCCAAACAAAAAAGAAATTAAAGCAATCTCAAGCTAAAAGAGCACTCTGATCTCTCTGAATAACTTTAAGACAAACATTCATAACAGTCCTGAAGGCACCACTGGCACGTGAGAAGAGTAATATATCCCACAACAACTGGCTTGAAGTGAAAAGATACTTTATATTCCTGCATTTCTTTCCATCCAAATGAACCGATGATTTCAAAGCAATAGAATTCCATAAAGCTGCCTAGCCCCTTCTTATCTCCTATCACACAGCCTCCCCTTATTTTCTTCTCTCTTTTTTTAGTTCTTCTCCCTCTATTCTTTACTTCTATCTTCTTCCTATCCTCTATGTCTATGTCCTTATACTTGTAAAGTCGGAAGACATTTAAGCTGTTTTCTATAGCTAGACACACCTAAGCACCAGCGAATCTACTCAGTTCAACTGTCAGCTATGGTTTTCTATAATTAGACACGCCCAAGCAGCTGCAAATCTACTCAGTTCAACTGTCAGCTATGGTTTTCTATAATTAGACACACCCAAGCAGCTGCAAATCTACTCAGTTCAGCTGTCAGCTATGGTTTTCTTTAATTACACATCCACGCTGCTGGAAATCTGCTCAGTTCAGCTGTAAGCTAAGGTTCTACCTGATTGCCAGCTTCAACTTTCATTGTCCGGCCCCAAAAAACCAGTTATATCGCTCATAACTCTTAGGTTACAAACTGTCAAAGCAATCTACCTGATTACCAACAATAGTCTCTAGGTTTACTTTTTCAAACTGTTAAAGCAACACAGCATAAGCTGTGAAAAAAGATGTCACCATCATTTTCTCAGCCAAGAATCTGGCCACCTCGATACAAGAAATTTTATGTTACTCCAGGAGTAATGACCAATAGTTACTCCATGGCCCACTTTGAAAAGAGAGAATCACATTCGGTCCTACCAAAAGTGATAAAAATATTTCTGCATACCTCTCTCTCCTATGGAGTAACTATCTGGTATAAAATTTCTTGCCTCGATTCATCAAAAAATCATTCACGACATTTAATCTACACTGTTACAAGAATGTTTTAAAGTTAATAAGAAGACATCAGAACCTGCAAAACTTCCAATTAAGAACCTCATAAGTTCCTATATCAGTCTCTTATCACTTGATGAAGTAATGCATACCGCCAGAGTAAGCCTTGGCTCTCAGTATAGCATATTTGAAAACAATCAAAACATTTCATGATATAGTCTAAAGTAGTAGAAGTATTTCAATGCATGTTTTTGTTTCCTTTCATCTTATATTACATAACAAAGCATACTATTCCTCCAACCTATTCAAGTTCATGATTGATTTTTATAATTTTTTTCCAGCCATTTTTCTAAAGCAAAATGGAGCCTAGAGGCTGAATCTACATCCAATCCAATCCCAAATAGAGTACAAACTATCTTCAATATAACAGTGTTGAAGCTATCAACATCGCCAGGAGAGCTAGTTTACTTGAATTTCAAGCAATTGTGAAACGCTGAAGTCAAAATAAATTCAAAATGGAAACTACATGACAATTGAGATTTTCCAAACACTGACTGCAGGTTGTGAGATTTTAACGAACTTACAGACTGTGGTTGCATCTGTGGTGCAAAAGGAGAACCTACTGGTGGTGGTGCCATCCCATGCTGAGCTGAAAACGGCGTCCCTTGAGGTGGTGCTGAAAAAGGAGCAACTGGCTGGCCACTAATCCCCGAACTACCCATTAAGTGGCGCATGCTTTGAGGCGGTGCGCGAGCCAACCCCACTGTTGGTGGAGGACCCATGGGCGGTTGCTGTGGTGCACTAACAGGGGAAGGAAAACGTGGAGCACTCTGGAAAGCTGGTGCTGGTGGCCCATTACTCATTAAACCACCAAATGAACTGGAAGGGGGCATACTCAAAGGTGAAGAAGATGGTGCAGCAGGACTAGGGCGAGAACCCAATGGCGGTACAAGTGAGCCTTGAGGTGGTGCGCCAGAGACAGGACCCATTGCCAGACCACTACTTGCAGAAGACGGGAATGACCCCGGAGGCGGTCTGGACCCAAAAGGCTGCGGCTGACTGAAAGGCTGCGGCTGACTGAAAGGCTGCGGCTGACTGAAAGGCTGCGTCTGACTGAAAGGCTGCGGCTGACTGAAAGGCGGCCCAGTAGGTCTACCAGGGGTAACATTTGGGGGGAAAGTGGATGGAGGTAATCCCGAGGGAGGCACTGAAGGCCTAGGGACAACACCAGGAGGTGGTGCACCAGGCCGGGAAAATTGTGGTGAAGGAGCTGAGGAGGGAAATGGCGGTGGTTGGCCAAATGGCGAAGGCCTAGGAGCTGAATTCGGCATGGAAGAGGGCCGATTGAGATTCAAATTCTGAAAATTATCGGATAAAATATTCGGGTTTTGCTGATAATTTGGGTTATAACCAGGCGGTGGTGGTTGTCTAGGTGCCCCTGGAGGCACATTAGATGCCATGTTTTTATCAAACCAATCCAATCCCAAAAGATAAAAATCCCTCTTTTATCTTCAACAAGTGTCAATCTTCAAAAAAAACAGGACCAAATCCAAATCTACACATTCAAAAACACAAAACCCGAATCTAAATTCACTATAAATATATATTGAGCCCACAAATTTATACTGGAATGAAACATAAATGAATGTAACTATACAAAAAATGAATAAAGATTGGATCTTTCTGAGAAGAGAGAAGAGATAGTTAAGTACCAGTGATCAGAGAGAATTGGATCCAGCAATTCAGCGAAAATGATCAAAGGGTTGTTGGATCTAAGAGAAATGGTTTAGGAGAGAGTGAAAACAAGAGATTTCTTCAGGGTTTTTGGAATCGGGAGAGGAAGATCCAAGATGGGCACATCAATTGAGAGACAGAGAGGGAGGGGGGGGTTGATGACAAAAGACAGGTTTTTTAGAGAGAGAGAGTATATTTTCACTTTTTTATAAAATATAATAAATGGTTTTGGTTATTCTAAAACAAGAAAACAAACTTCAATTTAGTCCTTAAAAGAAGAAGAATCATCCTCTCTGTTGATGTATGTTAATATTTTCTGTCTTACGCACGCATATATCATGAAATAAAAACACGCCGTTTAATAGAATAGAGGAACAGTTCGTACTTAACTGATAGAAATATTTGTTTGAGGACTCGATTGATAATTAGATAAAACATTAGGAACTAAATTAAATGTTACCAAAAAAGAAAGATTTGGATTGTAAGTTTGGAAAGTAGGAGAGGACGTTACATTACACATAAAACTAGAAGAGAGAAAGACTTATGCCACGTCATTATTTGTGGGAGGAGTGATTTCTTTGATCCACTTAGATCGTGCCATTTCAGCATTGTGATTCCCAGTCAGCTTTTTCTTGGTACACAAATTATTACTCGTCTCTTGTCCAAGTCAACCGTAGCTTGCTTTCTTTAAATATGGTAAATAATATAATCATTTATTAAAATATATATATATTGCCAACAAAACTTTCTTACTAAATTATGTTAACTACTAATTAAATTAAATTAAAAAAAAAACATACGGAAATAACAGTGTTTTTCTCTAGGATTTTATTGTTTATATGGATGGTAAAACAGTTTTTTTTTCACTTTTATTTTTTTTTAATTCAATCCTTAAGTTTTTTTAAAAAAAATTAAAGACCTAATTTTATAAGATAAAGATATAAAGTGTATTAAAAAATAAAATTAAAAGTGAGAAGACAATAACAAAAATAATTAAAAAAATCACTAAAAATAGCATCTGGGAGAAAAAATTATTGGTTAATATTATTTCAATAACAAAAATAATTGATATTAATATTAAATGGATCAATTCATAAGAGAATCTTGATGATAATAGTGATTTTTTTTCTATAAGCTTGCCTTAAAAATAGATTGGGTCTATTTAGATTTTTTTTATTGATTTTTGTGTTTTTTAAGTTATTTTTTGATATTTTAGAGTTAGTGTGTTGATTATAAAGTTTTTATTGTGTTTTTTAAGTTTTTATAAATGAAAGTAGGTTGGGAGATAGAATTTTAGACCAAACCCCCTCCTGATTTTCGGTCAAAATTCAAATAAATTGAAGTATTTAATTAGCATTAATTACTATTCCACAATTAATGAATTCATGTATTTTTTTAATTTATTTTATTAAATATAAATAATATCTTTGTATTTTTCAACTAAAAAAATCATGCACAATAAAATGTATTTTTTTACCACGATAGAAAAATAACTTGAGATCATACAAGCATAAATATGTTTGCAAAATCAGCATTTTTGCATTTATAAATTAAAAAAATAATTACATTTTTAAATCTATATGTTAGAGAATAATATAAATTATATATTAAAACCTCACTTAATAATTTAAGTTATTGGATTGAGATGGTTTTTTGACATAGCATCAGAGCCTTGATGACCAAACGATCACAAGTTCGAATCTTACCATCCTCATTTATTTGATAAAAATTAAGCATAAGCTAATATGGGTTTGTGCAAGTTTCAAACTCAAAGGGTTTTCACTTGAGGGGATATGTTAGAGAATAATATAAATTATATCTTGGGACCTCACCTAATAACTTAAGTTATTGAGTTGAGATAGTTTTTTGACACTATATATATTATTAACACATTATTTTATCACGATAAAAACAACTTGAAAATATAAAATTAGTAAGTGATGAAATAGAAGATTGGTGTTTTTCATGAAAATAGTATTTATTCGACTTCCTTTTTTCTTTTTTTTTTAATTAGTAGATTTATCTACAAATCAAATCTTTCTACATTTATTTTTATTGTAATTTACTAACACATCGTCTTTATGAATACACATATATTACAGTATCTTAAAAATCAAAGCATGTTTGTTTTGGAGATGTAATGACTTTTTTTTTTTATTGAATTCACATAAAAAAACATATATATCTTGTTTTTATGAGATGTGGTTTGTGATTTATAATAATTGTAATTTTAATAACATTTTCAAACCAAACACAAATTTAATCTCATTGATTAACATAATTAGTTGCAACGTGATTGATATGATCTAGACCATGCATGAAGTATGATATTAAATTATAAAGTTTAGATCATGAGATTTTTTTTTAAAAAAGAAGGAAACACTTTGTTTGTTTTTGTTTGATCAATATTCTAATATAAATACATAATAGTCAAAAATGTATTGATTTTTTTTCTTACCTAGGTATTTTTACATTTTTTTTAAAATAAAAATAGTCTCGTTCGGGATTTGGGGTTATTCTTCTCAATAAATGCGCTTTCTACAAATCAAACTTGTATTTTCATCATAGCAGAAATATAACAATGTCTTAATCGCTAGATGAACACTTCATTAAAAAAAAAATGTATTAACTGTAGAAATAAAAATAAATTTATTTTTAAAATAACTTTACAATGAATTTTTTATATTTTTAAAAATATATCTCTTCTATTCTCACTTGTTTTTATATTTTATGTTGCAAGAAAGTAAATCACTAAGGCTCATAGGATAATTTAGCGGAGCAACACGTGACACATCCCAGCAATACAAACGAAAGACTTGTAAGCCATAAGAATCGATCTGCAATCTCTGTCACTTCCCCCACCTTATCCACCATCCATTCAGAACACAGCATATGCTCTTCCATGGATCCACTCCTTTTCTCCTCCACCCAGAAAATCAACACACATTCCATTTTTGTCTACACCCTTTAAGACACAAACACTGGCACAAGAAAAGAAGCCATATAAAACACACAACTTGAGTAATGGCTTGTGCAGCCGCAAGAGCCACTTTGTCCTTCCACCTTCCACAACTTTCCCCTCCAAAATCCAGAAACCATTTCTCAAAGCTATCATTCCTCTCCATACATAAACCCCAAAAGACTCATCTTTTCTCTCTACACTCCATTGATGTCTCCAGAGAAGACAAGACGCCAACTTTATCAGATTCAACCCAAACCAATCCACCAACAGAGTCTCCTCCCGAAGAAGAAGAAGAAGAGCCAGAGTTCGATAAGAGAAGGCTGGAAGAGAAGTTTGCAGTTTTAAACACTGGGATTTATGAGTGTAGGTCTTGTGGCTACAAATATGATGAGGCAGTTGGTGACCCATCATATCCATTACCACCAGGGTTTCAGTTTGACAAGTTACCTGATGATTGGAGGTGTCCAACTTGTGGGGCTGCAAAGAGTTTCTTCGAGAGTAAAAGTGTGGAGATTGCCGGGTTTGCACAGAACCAGCAGTATGGATTAGGAGGCAATGCACTTACTTCTGGTCAAAAGACTATTTTGATATATGGGACCTTGTTGTTCTTCTTTGTTCTGTTCTTGTCAGGGTATTTTCTGCAATAGTAAATGGTGAGGTTTTTTTTTCATGTTATGCTGTATTATATGTATTTGAAGTTCATTTGGAACAAAATGTTTGCAAATAGAGTAATAATTCAGAAATGGACTTGAGAGTTACACGAACATCAGAATTTATAAGGACACCTAAGTGTTCTGAGTCGAATCTCTTCTACCAGAAGATCATCTTTTGACTTCTGCTCTCTTCATCTTCAGGTTCTATTGCTAAGCTAGTTCATTATTTCTTCTTTTGTACAGCATTAAACATGCATCTCATCCAAAGATTTGAATAATTTGCATATTTTACTAAGTATCTGACATGCTAGATGATCAATGATTCTCTTATCCTTGACTGTTTTATGTGGAAGAGAAATGATGAAGCAAAGTAAAATGCTAGACATGTAAGAGAGAGAGAGAGAGAGAGAGAGAGAGAGACCTACAGTCATTGGGAACATATATGCAATGCAAGGCGACTGACAAGTGACAAGGAAGATTAAATTTTTTTATTTTTTTTAAAAGACCACTGGGAGCCACATTGCTGGATTAATTATTTTGCCCTTCTCAAATAAAAAACCGCCGGTTATCATTTTCACGAGTATCCACTAATCATTATTATATTAAAGCATAATAAAATAATTTAATTATTGTTGAAAGTAATTTTTTTTAGAACTAGTGTTCATGTACTTTTTTATATTTTCACTTTTCAAAGCACGCTAAGACGACTTCTTACAAGCAATTTTTTTAAAAAGTTGTGTTCAAATTTTCTTTTATATTTTTATTTGGTTTTTTTTATAATCAAATTGATTGGAACAATTTGATAATTTAATAAATATAAATATTATTTTAAAAAAATAACTAACGT
>Ga0325414_1004594_pt1 | contig 14479 bp, 8 predicted proteins | sample PopdelMetagenome_8_FD_206183 | JGI IMG/M metagenome (GOLD analysis project Ga0325414, IMG submission 206183) | Populus deltoides microbial communities from Bellville, Georgia, United States - Leaf-PdKOR-R3 | ecosystem: Host-associated > Plants > Phyllosphere > Phylloplane/Leaf | place: USA...
AGGTGTCGGTTATACCATACAGTATGGGCTATGAAAGTGCCAAGTATTTGTTGTACCAAGTGTTATACAACATAAATCTAGATTAACCATTTAACAAGCAAAGTATTAAAAGTGAATAAGATAACAATTATAAAGCATGTTAGTATCCAACATTAGGGTCCATGTTAAGTTTATATTATACTTATTCTTACACCATTAGTGCACCCTTTTCACCTTGACATAATTAACTTAACTAAACATAATGAAAGAAAGAAACATAAATAAACAAGATAAGAACATAAATAAGAAAGAAGTTAATTAAGTAAAGAAAAGGAAATGAAAGGCATAAACAAAACTTAAGTATCACAAAAGAGAGAGCAAGAGCATGATCTTGATCTGAATACCAAGATTTCTAAATACATGGAACATGCCTCCTTTTATAGGCCAAAATTCAGAACTATTGATTTGTTGACTAATTGATGAATGGGCGGCCACATCTTGACTTGGTTACAATTTTTATCTTTTTGTCTGCCAAAAATGTCATTGATAAAGTCATCATTTGAACAGACTTCAATCATAAAAGTTATAGGAAATTGTCTCATCTTTCTAGGGTACAAATTTGAGATCATTTGGATTTCTAGAACTCGAGATATGGGCTGAACACCAAACAGTGTCTGGGCTGCAGGACAGATTCGAACTTCTTCGTTGTTGCTACAATTTGGACTGGAAAACGACCTTGTTAAATCTTGGGCTTCCTATGAAAGTTGTAGGCCTATGTCTTAATTTTCCATCCATATAAAGTAGACCTAAATCTGAGATCTACAGCTCCAGATATGAGCCGATTACCGAACAATGTTCCAGTTTGGACTACACCAACATCTCTTTTCTAAGTTTGCCAGCAATTTGTCCTTTCAATTTCAGTACTTCAACTCATCAATCAATTCTTTCATTTATGTGATAGGCCTGCATTTAAGATGAACATTTACCATAAATTAAAGGTATCTTATATTATTAGATATGTTATTATAAAACATGCTTTAGTTAAGGAGTTATTGATACTTCAAGTGCAAAATGATGATATAAAACCTTGATAAAAATGCACTTTTAAGTACTAATCAGGTGGCAAAAAAGTCTTGGTCCACTTACGCCAAAGAGATGTTAGCCATCGTAGAAGCAATACGCCTGTGGCGACCATATCTCATAGGTTGAAAATTCTATATTGAGACAAATCAACAAAGCCTAAAGTATTTTCTAGAGCAACGTATTGCCACGCTAGAGCAACAAAAATGGGTAGCCAAACTCTTAGGCTATGACTATGAGATCACTTACTGTCTGGGACGTGAAAATTTCATAGTCAATGCTCTCTCACGTAAGCAAAGTAGCCTTATTCTTCACCATATTTTTTCCTCAGGTTAACTTATGGGAAGAAATTAAGCAAGTTGCAAAGAAGGACTCATATATCCAGTCCATGAGTCGGGTAGCCATGAACCAAACTAACAATCACTATATGTGGCGCAATTGCCTACTTCGTTACAAGGAATGGGTCATCGCACCAGCCAACCCTGCCTTACATTCCAAGCTGCTGCATGAGATGCATTACACCAAGGTAGGTGGCCACTCAAGCATACTACACACATACAAAAAATTGAGACAACAATTTTATTGGTCGGAGATGCTTAGATTAGTCCAAGAATATATCAAGGGTTGCATGGTGTGCTAGAAGACAAAGACAGAAACTTTAGCGCCAGCAGGTCTCCTACAACTGCTACCCATTCCTCATCAAGTATGGGACAACATCACACTGGATTTTATTAAAAGATTACCCACTTCGCAGGGCAAGAATACCATCATGGCAGTCATCGACAAACTTAGTAAGTTAGCTCACTTTCTTACCTTAACTCATCCCTTTACGACTAAAGTTGTTGCAGAAAAATTTATGGAGGGTGTTCTTAAGCTACACAGCATGCTCAAATCCATTGTTAGTGACCGTGATCCAATTTTTTTAAGCAACTTTTAGCAAGAGCTCTTCAAGATGTCAGGCACTAAACTGTAACTCAACTCTGCGTATCACCCACAGATCGATGGCCAAATGGAAGTCATCAATCACTGTGTCAAATCATATCTCAGATGTTTTGTCCACTAGTGGTCACGCGAATGGAGCTTCTACTTGCTTTAGGCGAAATACTTGTACAATACAACTTACCATATCTCCACAAGAATTACCTATTTTCAAGCACTGTATGGTAGACTGCCACCCACCATTCCATCGTACAATAAAGGACTATCACTAGTGCATAAAGTCAATCAGCAACTACAGAACCGAGATGAATTACTCCAATAACTCAAGGCCAACCTTGCACGCTCAGTTAATCGGAAAAAACAATTAGTATATCAAAAGTGAAGAGATGTGTCATTTGAGGTTAGCGAGTTAGTGCATCTGAAACTACATCCTTATCGCAAGCAAATAGATTTCAAAAGAGTACACCAGAAATTAGCCAGCGGCTTCTATGGGCCCTATAAAATTCTGGAGAAAATTAGCTATGTTGCATACAAGCTCTACTTACCGCCAGAGTGGCGCATTCATCCTATATTTCACATATCCCTACTCAAATGGTACAAACTAACAAAGAGAATGAGGTGGTGCACATCACAGAGTTGCCACCATTCACCGATGATGGGGTAGTCATACTAACACCATAGATTATTCTAGATCACCGTTGGATCAAACAATGAGCCCAAATTATCAAAGAGAGTTTGGTCCATTGCAAAAATCTACTAACAGAAGAGACGACGTGGGAACCCACTAAACAACTGTTGAAGATGTTCTCAGGCGTGGACCTTGAGGACAAGGATCCACATAATAGGAGAGGTATTGATAAGCCATAATGGCCAGTAAGGCCCCTTAGACCAAACCCTAAATACCTAGGATAAAGTTGGACGTGAAAAGCTAGCTACATGTGGCATACGTATAGAGGAGAGCTTATGGTCACGTGAAGAATGAGAAAGGTACACTAGGGTGGACTGGGTCACCTACAGAACTAGGTCACTTGTAGTTGTTAACTTTTCGTCACTTTTATTTTCATTCATTATGGTACTTTTATTCTGTTAGTTATGCTTTGTGTTTATGTATGTGGTATGTTCTGTTTTTACGTGTGTTTAATCTCCAATTGTTAGTTACCAATTTTTTTTTATTTTGGGTTTCTTGTACATGGCTTTGCTTATTTAAAGCAGTTGAAAGTTATCAATAAAAGCAAGTAATCAATTGTTATCTAAACCTTGCAGTACTTTCTCACCCAAAGAGAAACAGTTCACTTATCGTTTGAACATTTGTTGGGACCTATCACAATCAATTTTTTTGAATGCTTTTTTTAAGCTTTTAAATTGCAAACCTTGATTGTTAGGAGATGGGTGTCTAAGAAGCAACATATCAGTCAGATATTAAAGGAAACGCGAGAGCGAAAGGAGATTGGATCTGAGGACCTCTCGTGCTGTTATAAAGGCTAGGGTTCACGACGTGAAAACATTATGTCAATCCCCGATCTGGGAGAGAGATGTTTATTCTGAGATATTACTAGATTTTGTAATGATATTGAGGGACTTAAACAACAAATAACCTTTTATCAGCAAAGATTTCATCAACTAGAACCCATGTTTTCCCATTCCCAAGCTGAGTTGGCTCATTCACAAAAAGAGTTGGGTTGTTGTTGGGCAGAGCTTACTCATTGTTAGATGGAGTTGGCTTAACTAAAGAGGTTTGGTAATGATGTAGAGGGATTTTAAGCTATTAATGTTAGTACTCATGCTCATGGGATAGTTCTTGATGACGACTTGATGACGAGTTGATGGATATGATATAGGATATTCATTTTGATAATCATTATAAAAAATATCTTTATAGATCTTTCTCATGCATTTTGTCCTAATGAATTCCCTAATTTGATGAGATTTTTCCTCATCTTGCCCATGCTTACACGCATGGTGAAATTCTCTCATTGGAGTTTAACGATGATGAAGGAAAACAGGATGGTGCTACTTAGCTTTTACTTGTATTTCTACCCTAGTCTTGTGCAATTTATCTATGTATAATATGTATCTTTGAACTTTTCATGGTAATAAAATAAATTTTCTCAGTGTTGTAATATAGGAAGTATTATGGAATTTTCATAACACGTCTCTTAAGAAAATAGAGAGTAATATTAAAATACAGTCTTTTTTAAATTGTCTATTCTTCACCCTAGATTATGGTACTGAGTTGTCTTATGTCTGTAAGTTTCATTCTCTACTGCAGCAGCCAAACTTACCTCTTCTACTAGGTCCAGGTTGCTCTTTGATGTTTTCCAATTTTCATTAGGAGAGAAATATAGCACCCAATTACTAGGACATCATATTTCAACTAGAGTAACAACATCGATCCTATAAATAAGAAGAAATGATGACCATAAAATTTTATCGAGGAGTTCAATCCATTCTTCTTTGACTCATTCTATCTTTTTCTTCGATCCACTTAGTAATAACTTGTTGGTGAGTTATGTTTGTCTATTAGTTTATGGATATGAAACCAAAAAAAACATGTGTTCTATATGGAGCTTTTAGCACTGTTTTCTTATTTTTATGATGTTGAACTACATATTATTAACAATGATTAAACATTCTAGGTAGCCCAAACCTATAAATGATATTTTTCCACAAAGATAAGATAACTTTGATGGTAGTTATCTCTACTAGGACTTTTGTTTTCACCTACTTGGTGAAATAGTCAACATACATCAGAATGAATTGTCTCCTTTATGAGGCCTCGGGAATGGTTATAGTATATCCATTCCTTATTGAGAGAAAGGCTATGGAGATGCGATGATGGTCAACCATATTGAGGGTTGGTGACATATAAGAGCAAATCTCTAACATTTGTTATATTTCCTCACCATGTCAGTGGCATCTTTTAAGATAGTGGGTAAATAAAAATCTATTTATGTTATCTAGGTAACCAATACATTGGCCTTATGTATAGGATAGAAAAGACTTCATGTAGATCTTGGATATGTTCAAAAGTCATGCTCTTAACCAACATATTATCAATACATGTTTTCTTGTATTTTTTAGGTGGCATTTAAAAACCTTATTCACCATTCGTTGATAGGTAGTTCCACAATTGTTTTGGCCAAAAGGCATAGCTCGATAACAAAATATCCCTTTGTTAGTGATGAATGTTGTTTTCTCTTCATCATATGGATGCATGGGTATTTGGTGATACCCTAAGTTAGAATATAAGAAACTTAAGTATTCAAAACCAATCATTGAGTCAATCAACCTATAAATCTTAGATGGTGGAAATTTGTTATTAGGGCATGTTGTATTGAGGTTGGTGAAGTTTACATTGATACCATCACAACATTTACAATCCATTCAAGGTACATTACTTCATGAATGAACCCAACTATCAATAACTTGTCTATTTCTTTTGAAATGGCTTTTTTTCTTCCTCCATCAAAGTTTCTCTTCTTCTGGTGTACTGGAGAGAGTAAGAAACATACATTCAAATGGTGACAAGCCACTTCCAGGTTGATGCTAGGCATGTCAAATGGTTTGAATGTAAAGTGAAACGATGAAAGAGTTGATGTCTTATCCTAAGTACAGAAGTGTCAGAGTAATAAATAACCCGGCAAGACCGGGATCGATCTACAGGGAGATAAAATATATATATATATATATATATATATATATATATATATATATATATATATATAATAATAATAATAAAGCAAAGAATTAAATAGAACTTTGAGATGTGAGATTAATGTGAGGATTAAACAATGATAAAAACAATTGTCAAGGTTAGAGGATCCACTAATGGTATTAGAAATAAATATAGTAAAAGCTCTCAAAGGGGAGAGAGACACACTCTCTGTTGTAGTGAGAGAATGCGCATATGTGTTGCACTGCGCCTATTTAATTCTTTCATTGTGCACCATTCCTCTTCTCCACTTACACGACAGCTTCATCTTATGGCTAAATTGAAGAAGAAATCCTTGATTCTTCGGTTTGTTAAGGGGGATTTTAATCTTTAGGCCTCGCGTATACCTTGGGCACAATTTCACAGCTTATCTCTGGTACACTCTGACCACAACTCCTCGTCTCAGGCTTCTCCACCTCGTACCAAGATGATTTTCAGTGACTTCGCAATGCCATCTAGTGGAGTTGGGTTTTTTTTAAGCCTAGGGACAGAGCCAATTCCTTTTCTTCTTGTGACAACATAGGCGTCTCCTCTGGTGGCTCTAGGGCAGGTTCCTCAACGAACACTAAGTGGGCTGGGTCTACCCCTTCTGAGTTCAACCCCCTTGGCTTGCCTTTCCGGTCAACCACTACCCCAAGAGGTGCTTCTCCAACCTCTGCTGGTATTACTTTTGGTTCTTCTCAGGACCGGCCCATTAATCCACAAATACAGGCCACAGAAACTCACCCAGGTACTTCTCAGTCTCCCGGTCTTGTTCGCTTTCCTCATTTTACATCAACTGCTTCGTGTCAATTTAAGGATACAGACGTTGATAACCCTGCTGATTTGTGGAAATTCTGTTTAATTAGGTTTGTTTCCGGGAAGTTTCCTGGTTATGCCTCGTTGTCTCACTATATTGGTAAACATTGGAAATATCATGCTAACTTTACAATGCATGATTCTGGTTGGTTGATATTTGCATTCCCTACTGAAAATACAATGCTGAAAGTTCTAGGTGGTGGATCATACTATGTTTTTGGCAGGCCACTAATTCTCAAGGTCATGCCTGATATTTTTGACTTTAAGCCTCCTGACATGACCAAGATGTCAACCTGGGAGAGATTCCCCAACCTGCCTCTTCGATGCTGGACTCCCCTCTGTTTATCAAAATTGGCTAGTGTGATTAGTAAGCCAATACACTATGATGACCCCACTACCAGCATGACAAAGCTCTCATATGCCCAGGTTCTTATTAAGGTTGATTTGCTAGAAGATTTACCCAACTCGGTCAATGTTGTTCTCCCCAATGGCTCAACCCTTGCGCTCTAGGTTCTGTATGAGTCACTTCCCTGTTTCTGCAAATTATGTAATGTTTTGGGGCATAATACTACTGCATGCCACAAAAGCTCTTCAAAGCGCAAAAAAGGCCTCAAGACCCTCAGCAAGGTTCTGGTAGTCCATCTGCAGACACGGTGGCAGTTGAGAAACAACAACCGTATAGTCAAGGCCCTCATGTTGACACTCATGTTGATCCCATGACCAATGAAGCAGCCACTTTTGCTCTCAGGAGACACTCATTCCCTGGGCAAAAACAAACTAAACTTGCCACATCTTCTACTGCTAAACAAGCCTCAGGCCCTGCTCTTTGTCCTGGCTCTTGTGAGGATTTGCCTGTCTTACCGGTTCAAAGGCAATACTTAACCAGGAGCAAAGCTCACACTATGGTTGCCCAACCCTGTTCAGGTAAACCAAGGACTTCCAATTGACTTGTTACTGTACATAGTAGCTTTGATGATTCAGCACCATCATTGTCGATGTAGTTTAGTTATGGGCTTGATCCTCTGTTGGTTGTTGATGCCTTCTGTTAACTGATTTATGTTTTGTGCAATTCCTTTGCTGGTTGGCTTTTTGCTTGTTTGCTCCTGTTTGTCAGGCTATTTCCTAGGGGAGCTTTGCTGGGTTTGTTCTTTGCTTGTTGCTAGCTGGGTTCAAGCTGTGGTCTCTTGGCTTGGCTGCTTTTTCTGCAGGTTGCTATCAGGGCTTGCTTGTGGTTGTTTCTTGGGGGTGTTCCTGGGTTTTGCTTGTTGTTGGCTGAGTTCGTTTTAGAATGGTTGATTGTGGTCTCTTGGCTTTGCTGCTTCTTCTGCAGGTTGTTGTCAGAGCTTGCTTCTGGTATCATGCTGGTTTGCTAGGCTCTGCTTTGGCTAAGGGAGTCTGTTCCCCTAGCCTCTTTTTGGTTTTTGCCCTCCTATTTGTACTACTTTATTGATCCTTGCCTGTCAGCTTGGTTAGGTTGCTTGATTTGCGGTTTATCTCTAGGAGTTTGTTCCCTATGTTTCCAGGGAGTTTGTTCCATGTTTTTTTTTTATATGCCTGTACAGTTGACTGGCTGGTCTCCAGCGATGTTACATTTTTTTATCTATATATTTCTTATATTTGATAAAAAAAAATAAGTATAGTATAAACTCTTTTTATTACTCAACTGGAAACCACACACAAAGGAGGTTCCAATCGGATGATTTATCCTTAATAGTTCACTATAAATTTTTAACATGATCATATTAATTATCTTATTTTAGTAACACCATACTTTTAAATATTGTCAGGAATTCATGATGGTAACTTATGTTAACAACAAATCAAGTTTCTCTCATAACAACGATGTTGGCCGAAGACTATGAAGGATCAAACATTTATTGTACTAAGTGTTATACAACACAAATCTAGATTAATCATTTAACAAGCAAGGTATTAAAAATTAGTAAGATAAAAAGATAAGACATATTAATAACAAACTTTCTTGAGTATAAACATTAAAGTCCATGTTGAGTTTATATTATACATATTCTAACACCATTAGTAAAACCTTTTCACCTTGACAAATTAAACTTAGCTAAACATTATGAAGAAGAGAAACATAAATAAACAAGATAAGAACATACTTATGATATAAGTTAACTAAGTATAGGAAAGGAAATGAAAAGCATAGACAAGAGATTAATATAACACGAAAGAAAACTTGAATATTACACAGAAAGAAAGCAAGAAAATGATATTTATCTGAAAACTAAAATTCCTAAATGTATGACAAATGTCTCATTTTATAGGCTAAAAAGAACTATTCATTTGGTAATTAATTATTGATTTACTGGCCAACTATTGACTTAGTGGACTTGGTGGTTTAGGTATGGATTTGTTTTCTGGATGCAATAACATTGATACAATCACAATTCGACAAGGTGGTCTCTATTACAGTTGTAGGAATCTGTTTCAGCTTTCCATCAAAAAACAAATGAGCTCATTTGGAGAGATATAGGCTGAACATTAAACAGTGTCTGGGTTACAAGACAGATCAAGACATCTCTCTTGTTGCTAAGATTTGAACTTTAAAATAGCGAAACTGAGTCTTAAACTCTTCATGAATGTTTTAGGCCTATGTCTTAGCTTTATATCCATATAAACTAGACTGAAATCCAAGATCTACAGCTCCAAATATGACCCAATGACTTAATAGTGTTCTAGTTTGAATTGAACAAGCATCTTTTTTCTAAGCTTAGCCCTTTCTTGGTCCTTTCACTTTCAATAGTTAATAACATCAATCAATCCTTTGAATTGTGCGATTTTCCTGCATTTAAAATGAGGATTTACCATAAATTAAAGCTATCTTATATTATCAGACTTGCTATTATAAAACATACTTAAGTTAGGGAATTTAATGATACTTTAAGTGCAATATGATGATATAAAACCTTAATAAAAATATACTTTTAAATACTACTCATAAAGTTATATTTTTAGATGTTGAGGAACTCTATCAAGTTTTTTCTTGTCTGAAGTCTAAAATAGACCTAATTTTGGTGATAACATCTATACCATAATAGCATATAACTTCTTTCAAATCTTTTATTTTTTATATTCTTACTTTAACCATTTATAATATGTTTTTCCCTTTTAACAAGTGGATGTGCATCTCTTAGATACCAAACAATTTCCTGTCATAGTTGCAACTCTCTTATTGGTAGGATATTTCATTACCAAATACTTTGTACTGATCATAACATTGATCTTTTACAAGAGGGGCCTTTTAAGTATGACGTTATAGGCTAGATCTATCTTGATCATCATAAGGGTTTGTCGGAAAGTGCTACACTTTAGGTGAGTTCTAATGATGACAAGAGGGTCCAATACACCTTTCACTATCATACCCTTCCTTTCTATCCCCATCAAGAGTGTTTTAACTAGAGTCAATGTAGATGGATTGACATCCATCTATGTCATAACCTTTATAGAGAGAATATTGATAACATTTTCATCATTGACTAACACCCTATATATATTTTGATTTGATATGAATGTGGTATCACCAAGGCATCCTCATAGGGAAATGTTATTGCTTCCCTATCTTTTAAAGTATATATGATAAGCTCATGCCATGGGTTCTTAAATTGTGAAAAAAGTACCTATTTTTCATAGGATTTTTGTTTTCTACTACAATCTCATCTTATTATTATTCCTTCTATAATCACATTAAAGAGGATCAAACTTTTCTCCTTGTTTTCCATGATCTCCTTTTTTCTTGACAAATTATTGGAGAAATATCTTAGCTTGCTAATGAGTCTTTTTATCTCTTTTTAAAAAAAGCATAACACTCATCTATATCATGCCTATCTTTGTGAAAAAGATAGTACTTCTTTGGTTATGTTTACTAGTATTTCCCTTCATGGGTGGTCCATATTGCACAAGTTCTTTCCCTTTGATGGTTGTTAATAATTTTGCTTTAGTGGTGTTAAAATGAATGGTCATTAATTTTAGATATACCATTTTGCTCTGTAATGGACCTATAAGATTGAGAGTTAACAAGTGGTCGCCTATATTTTGGATATTCTTTTATTTGCCTATAAAAGTATAGATGCTCCTGTCTTTCCAAACTTGTTTCTTCTATATGTATATGGTTTTAAACTATAGTACCAGGCTCAAGTTGATCCACGAAATATAGTTGAGAGAATTTTATACATTATATTGTTATCTTGCATCATCAAATTAAGGCTACTTCTCATACATTATATTGTTCTCTAGAGTTAGAGAGGTTATCGTAGTTATTACGATTCATTTTTATAGAGATAAAATCCTTGAGGAGGTGAGTGTTTAACACATTATGACACAATGACAAATCTCCTGTCTAAATTTGTTCTCGTTACAGTCTTTTATGCTCAAGACCACTTGAGTGAGACTCTAAAGAGGAGTGATAGTGATGATGATGGCTAAGAGCATAACTAGTTAGGGCCTTAATCCCTAATTTATAGAGATCATGTCTAGAAGTGGATCCCGACTCTTCATGATTATCGCACATGCACACGCGACGTGGCAGGACATATGGGTCAAGTCACCACCTAATTGTTTGGTTTAGAGTCATTAAGAGATCCTGATGGCATAATAGCTTTGAGATGCTTTTAAATGGCTAGGACAACCTCAATAAGTGCTCTTATCTATTGAGCAAGTTGTTAGAGATCTATAAAAGCTGATGAAGATGGTGAAAAAACCTTGGAAAAGATGTATGAGATGAGAAAATGAACTAGCTTGAGTTTAAATTCTTATAGAAAGCGTCACTAATAAAGCTATATAAACTTCAATAAAGAATCTAGCCTTTTTCATGGGGTAAACTATGATGTTAGGCTGATATTTGCACTTAGTGTTGGGCTAAACTAGGGTATTTGGGTCTGACTCTTCTCCTACACAACAAGTCCCTTATATATCTCGAGAACCTTACAATACTTAAATCAATAAACAAATGAGAGAAAAAATAGAGAGCGGGAAATGAAAGTGTATGTAGTGGTCGAGAGGTCTTGTATTGATTGATAGATGACACGTTTATTTATTGACGCTACTATCTATGATCATATGATTTCTTTTACTAGTAGCTTACCCATCTAGGACAGTAACCTGTTTAATGATATGTGGGCATGATAATTATTCACCCAACCAAGACTAAAAGAATATAACATATGTTTGGAAATCCATGAAAAGATAAGATTAGCATAAGAAATCATAAGAAAAATAATCTACGACTTGAATGAGAGCAAGCAAAGCATTGATTTTCTTTCCAAAATCCCTAGGATTGGTAGCAAAGCTTTCTTTTTCATTTGTATTTTATATATTTTTTTTAGTTGAGGACTCTTAATTTACTTTTGTATTTGAATTTCCATATAAAAAAAATAAGAAAAAAATTGTTGATGCAACCATATTATTCGATAGTTTCACCCACATTTAACTAGTGTTTAGCCTATATTATATATATAAAATGCCTTGATATTCCTTGTTTTATGTTTTGAAGGCACTTTTGGATGAAAAATGCAAAAAGGAGTAAATTGAAGGTAATTGGCAGATTTGATGTTCAGTCGATGTTTTGTGCAGAGCGTGAGTTCTAGAGGTCGAAATGAAGTGATTCTAGTGGAATTAAAAAGCTAACATCCATACCTTTCTGAAACTTTAATGAAAGAAAAACAAAAGGAGAAAGATCATGGAAATCACATCCTGCAAAGTCAAATCTCGTATTCTGACAGTGTTGACCTTTGGCCATTCAAAATTTTATATCTGGAGCTACAGAAGTCAAATTGATGCAAACTTACTTTTTTTGGATTCATAACTCAAATACCTATCAACGCTCCAAATTTCAGCCAAACACGATGTCATATGAGGGAGATATGATTTTTCAAATATGACAATTCAATTCTGCCAGCAAACAGGTTTCGTGAAGAAACGAGTCCAAATTACATTCTGAAGCATCTAAACCGACATCTAAGTTTTTATATCAGCAATTTAGCTCCTCTAAGTCAGAGCTTGAAGATTTCATGCAAGGCTATTTCTTCTTTTTAGGAAAAATAGTTATTGAAGTACTTAAATGTAAACTGCCAACTTAAGGAAGGACTATTTTGTAAAATAGAGACTAGGGTTTCTTAGCATATAAAAAGAAAGAGAGAAAGGGCTGGCAGCCAGTAGAAAAGAGGGAGAGCAGAAGGAGGCAGCAGCCAGCAGAGAATAAACACAAATTCTCTCCTCTACAAACCTAAAAAAATCATGATATCTTCATTCTTTAGGAGTAGTTGTTCAATAGTTATGCAAGGCTAAGCTCTTTTCTTGGTTGCAAGGACACAACAAACCTTCAGATTTCAAGAACCATGAGATTTATTCTTCCTTTTATTTTCAGTTTATGTTATAAATGAGCATGATTGTTTTTCTATGCATATTTCCTATGATTATTGTTGATGATTGCTAGAGCGAACTCTAAGTTATTATTGTGAACAATCTATTGCTAAGTTTAATATCAAAACCAGAATTGTGATATACGAACTTGTGAAGCAACTAAGCTTGATAATTGTGGCGGAACTACATTATTGAACTTAGGGAGAACATTTGAACAAAGTGACACAAGCTGCGGACAGCTTATATGTTCATCTTGATGAAATTATCTAGTTCTTAAAACTACCATTAAATTGAATCATTAGTGCAGACTCTTTGATTGTTTGTTGGTTAGGGTTAGTTATATGACAGATCCGTTAATTAATCAACATTAAGAAAAAATAAAATTTCAGAACATAAACTGTAATTTTCGTTTCAAGGATCGGTTCTAATTTTCATTGGTGAATGTGTGCTTGCGACCAAGGTTTGTTTTCTTGATAAATTTCAGTTTCAATTGATTTTGTTTGCTAGTTTGATTTCTTCCATAGTTTAGATCATCACAAATCAAAACTCCCCAATTGCATAACGTATAGCATAAAAATCTGAACTAAATCTTCCTTATGGGATTGACCCCTTGCTTGCTCTATACTATCTTGTGTGTTATGTTTGAAGCTAAGGTAATTAATTTATGCGACTGCAACATCGCAACAATTGTATTGAATCCCCTAGCCCAAGAAGAAAGGTTATATATATATATATATATATATATATATATATAACAACTAAAACAAAAGGAGGATTCAATGTAACCCTGTTATATTTTCTTATTCATTACTAAAGTGTAATAATCATTTTATCCCTCCCATGAAAAAATACATGTCTTTAGACTAGGGTTATTTTGGTATTTTCATAAAATGCATTAGTCATTACTGATTTATTTAGAAATATTTCTGTCTATTCAATGTTTTAATGAGTAGTAAAACAACCAAAATCCCCCAAGAGTAAAAAAAAAAAAATAGTGGTCTTGGAATGGGGTATATAGGTATTTTTATTTTTTTATACACATTATAATTACACATGTACTCTTGGATACAAGACATTGAATTCATTGTAGTGGAGGTGGTGGTGGTGATAATAATAATAATGGTGATAACAATAATTTTAATGATGATATAAATAATGATAAGTGGTCATAATGATATTAATAATGATGATATTTCTTATTAATAATAGTAGTGACAGTGATTTTGATCATTATTTTTTGAATTGTTATGTTTTTAAAAAAAATTGTATGATTAGAATTTATTTTATTTTATTTTTTAATAACTAGATTTCATGATTTTTTTTAAATTAAATGTTTCAAGTTTAATAACTTAAGTCATAAATTTAAAAAATTAACACGTTTTAAAAGACTTTATATTTTTTTTTAATCTGGTTATTTCAACCACATAATTTAAATGGCATGTTTGATAGAATATCCTGTGTTCACCTAGCTCTATTTAGTGTTTCTATATATTTTTCATAAACAATTTTTTATATATATATTTTTATTTTTAATACTTAAATATTATTTTTATTTTAAAAATAATTTATTCCCATGGTGAAACGTGCACA
>Ga0325414_1004597_pt1 | contig 14472 bp, 6 predicted proteins | sample PopdelMetagenome_8_FD_206183 | JGI IMG/M metagenome (GOLD analysis project Ga0325414, IMG submission 206183) | Populus deltoides microbial communities from Bellville, Georgia, United States - Leaf-PdKOR-R3 | ecosystem: Host-associated > Plants > Phyllosphere > Phylloplane/Leaf | place: USA...
GTCCATACTAGGATTACCGGTAATAAGTATTATGAACCATCTCATTTGAAAGCGTTTACTAATACGATGAAATAAAGAATATGATGTGTTAATCACAATCGAAATTAATGTTTAAGAAACCATATACAAAATTGATCATAGTTAGGAATGAATAGTTATGCATAAAAGAATTCTATATGTATAAGGATTCCTAGACTATAATACATGTCATCAGTTATTTGTTAAACATAGCTCAAATAAAATAATGCAGCATAAGGTTGTATAAAGATGTGGAGTAAAATATTAAAGATAGACTCGGTAAAAAGATATTAATAGCTGAATTTGTTGGCAGTTAAATGGGTTTACCATAATTATTGGCATCCGTGAGGGGATGACCAAATTATACTTAGTGTCCATAGTATTGGCGACTAAGGATGAGATAGGAATGATACTTAGTGGTTGCAGTGTCGGTGACTAAGGATAACAAATAAACAATATTTAATGTTTGTAATATCTGTGACTAAAGACATGATATAAATTGATAGTTGATGATTAATTACCAATATCTATGAATATGGCAGCTTTTAATGTTTAGTTGCCCAAAAAAACAATGACCAAAGAAGGAAAGTATGATTTGGTTAATTATAAGATGATGATGTAGGTTCTCTTTTCCCTATATTTCTATTTAAGTTGACAAGTCCTTTAAATTAGATCATGGGAACAAAAGTTACTTCCCAATCGTCCCTAATAAAAAGGGAATTCATATGGTCATCTTTGTTTTGAATGGAGACCATTGTGTTGTTGTTTTTAAATAATGGGAATCATTGAAACTATCCTCAATTGTATAATGGAAACCATTGTGTAAGACCATTAATTTATGCTTAAAAATGGATTTGACAAGGGGGGTTGATTGGCAACTTAAAACATAATATTGTTTGATGTACTACTAAGTCAAAGCAATTGTTAATGGGGTGATGATGTAACAAACGGTTGTGACACCTAGAAAATACAAAATATGGTAATGTCACAAACAAATTATGTTAAGCAGTTATAGTGATGAGTAAACATAAGATTAATACATGTGGTTACATCAAGGATTGTACCCAAGGAAATTGATAGCTAAGGAAATGAAATATTAATCATTGATCGGGGAAACAAAAATTAAGAAAATGAGTTACTACATGGTGATGTATAGTCGGCAACCTTAGATTTTAATGTATTATGTAATTCATCATAAAAGCAATGTCGAAAGTGATAAATATGAACATAAACGTCATTATACTATGAATACTTAAAATTGTGTTAATAACTTCACCCTAAAATGTACTAAATCGTATAATTGTATTTCTAGCATTTAGTTATTGCATCTCTTTTATTATGTGTGTGTGTGTGTGTGTTCATCACACGTATGTTTTAAGTAAATGGAAAATGAAAAGAATATAAGATTAATTGTGAGAAGCGATGTGGAAGAATCAAATGAAGAAACAATTGAACTAGTGGGTGGTCGAAGGCTACTGCGTGTATATAATAGAGTTATTTGATATTGTGTTACCAAGGAGGATAATAAAAGAATTAAGAAAATGTATAAGTTATAAGGGAAACTCTGCTGTAAATTTGGTAAACCAAAGAATCAATAATGGGATGTATTGTTAGACAGATCACAAAAAAAAAAAACCATTATACTCAGACATGATGATTAGAAATATGGAATTTACATGGAAATTTCAGGTAAATATATCCTCATCGGGAAGGTCAAAATTTAGCATTATCTGCTAAATGGTCAAGAATCATGCTCCCTTTTACATCCTTCCTTGTTATATAGACAATATCATATTCCGCCAACAACACTTTCCACTTTACTATTCTACTTGAAAAATAGGGCTTTTTACATATGTATTTGAGTGAATCCAGTTATAAGATCAATCAGGTCGTGTAATACAACATATACTACCTGAGTCTTTTTGCACTCTAAATCAATGCACAACATAGCCTTTTATTATAGTATATTGGGATTCATAATCGTTGAACTTCTTGATCAAGTAGTAAATGGTTTGTTCTTTCCTCCCGATTCATCATATTAGCCTAGCACAAATCCTATGGTTGTTTCTATCACCGTCTAGTATAGAATCAAAGGTCTTCCTGATATAAGGGGTACTATCAGCGACAAGTTCTGTAAATATCTCTTAATCTTGTCAAATGCTTCTTGGAAATCATTAACCCATACCCCGAGATTTTTCTTTCTAATCAGTTAGAATTTGGGCTCACACGTCATCGTAACTTGGGATATGAATCGGGCTATATAATTCAAGTGGCCAAGAAAACTTCCCACTTCTTTCTCTTTCTTAGGTGCTAGCATATCTTGGATTACCTTTACTTTGTTCGAATCAACTTTTATTCCTCGACTACTCACTACGAGGCCCAACAGGTTTCTTGTTTTTACCTCGAATGAACACTTTGTGGGATTCGATTTTCATTAGAATTTTCACAACCTTTCGAGCAATCTCCTTAATACTTGCATATAATCTTTTTTTTTTATTTGGTAAGTATGACCTTTACTTCTTTGTGCATCATATCATTGAATAAGGTGATCATTGTCCTTTGATAAGTGGCTCATACATTCTTCAATCTATATGGCATTACCTTGTAACAGAAGGTTCCCCAATATGTGAAAAAGTTAGTTTTCTCTTTGTTTTCCTTGGTCTTTCTGATTTGATTATATCCCGATAACTCATCCATGAATGAGTACACGGCACTCTTCGTAGCATTGTTGACTAAGACATTTATATGGGGTAGAGGAAAGTCATCCTTTGAGCTTGCCTTGTTCAGATCTTTATAATCCATGCTTGCCCTTATCTTTCCATCTTTCCTGGAAACAACAACTATATTAGCCACCTATTAACGATAATAGACCACATCTACGAATCATGCATCCCAATGCTTCTATATTTTTACTTTCACCTTAAGCAACACATCTAGACACATTCTCTTCCATCAAGGGAATCTGATGTACCACGATGTGAATATCCAATCCATGTATATTTGTATATGTCCAAGGAAATACATCCATATACTCTTGCAACAAAGCGACCAAACCATCCCTTTCCTTAGTTGTAATAAATGTACCAATCTTTAATTTTTTCTTATCTTGATTGGTACCCAGATTTATTACTTCTAATTCTTTATTAGTGTGTTTCCAAGTTTTCTCAAATTTTTTTTACTAACCTAGTAAACTTTTTTATTTTCTCTTCTTCCCAATTTTCACCACCCATTGCGATTATGTTATCAATGTTTGGTCAATTATTCTTAGTGTAATGGGTTTGTGGATTGGTGGAAGATTCACTTTTAGGATTCATGAAAACGTAAGGAGTGCTCGTGTAAGTGTGTCATTTGTATGAAAAAATAAAAGAAAACGAGGTCATTTTGGACACAAAAAATGCATGGTCTCATTAAAATAAGAAGACTCATTGATAAAGAAAGTCTTACGGTATCATGAGCCAAATTACCGTCAAAACTAAAAACATGTAGAAACAACAAAACACAAAAAGACAAAACACCTCAAAAAGCATGATCAAACATGAATAATTACTTTTTTTAACACAACTAAAACAAGCTCTATTTTTCAATTCTGGTATGATTCCCTACTGGCCAACATCCTGACAAAGGCTTTTGCTGGGATTTCATTGACGGTGTGAATAGACAGCTACAATAGGATCTTGCCTTCTGTTTTGACCTTAATTTTATCATATGTTCCTCATTTTCACATTCTAACACGGTAATGTGAAGGTCTGTTATGCTAGATCTCATCACCTTTGTAGGTCTTATGAAGGTCATTTGGAGTGGCAAGATGATAAGCTCTTCTTTATCTGACTTATTTCCTTCAATTTATGTCATTATTGCTTCTCTTTTGATCCTAGTTACCCGCATGTAGTCGTCTTTTATAAGCTTATATCCAAACTCAAATATCTTATAAACACATTTTAATTTCTTCACATTGATTTGCTCTGACATCTTAGTGTCAGGATTAAACTGAAAAGGAATTTCATGTTTAAGGAAGCAATTAGTAGTCATCCTTGCTACTTCCAAAATTTTCAGCCTTCTCAACACTGTAACCTGTGGAACCCACTCAATGTTCATGATCTCAAAAGTGTGAATGTTCTTATCCCTACAATCTTCAACCTTAATAGATAGTAGTACACCTGTATTCTTTATCATGAAAACTATTTCTTTAACCTTGACAATTACCAACATCTCATTTATAATATATTTTAAGCATTAATGCAAGGAGGTAACCACTCCATCCACATGGATTTATAATCTTCCTAATAATATATTGTAGAAAGGATGAATATCCATTACTTGTAGCGTCACCAAAAACACTTGCAACCCCACATAAAGCTCCATTTCTAAGGTCTTAATTATTTGTCTGGTGAGCCATCATATGTTCTTGCCATTATGTCTTATATGTGACTCATCGACGAGCATCTCCCTCAACATGTGTCTTAGCAGCATGTTTAATGTCAAACCATTGTCAATCAGTACTTTTCCTATTAGGACATCTTTGCATTGCATTATGATGTACTTTGGTCTGTTATTCCTAGTACCATCAAAATCCAACTCATTTTTAGTGAAGTATAGATAATTTAAAGCCTGGATTCTCCTTACTAGGTGTTTCATGATTTTTTGGTTGATATCTTGAGGCACATACGCCTCATTCAACACCTTTTGCAGAGCTTTTCTAAGTGGTTTGAAGCTCAAAAGTAATGACAGCATTGATATTCTAATAGAAGTCTTATTAAACTGCTTAACAAAACTATAATCACTATATTTTATCAACTTTAGGAACTCATTGGTCTTTTCCTCGGTGAAGGTTTTGTTCACTTTTTTATCAAATCAATTATTTCTTTTCCTTTCATCTTCCTTTGTTTCTCGAGCTCTTCTAGGGTAAAGCATTTTCCGCTACAGTGGCATGAGTGGTACTAGAGCTAGTTATCCAGTGCCCAATAGTTTTTGCTACATCTCATACTATGACAGTGGGGTAGTTGTTCTTAGGTTCTTTAGCAAAAACATTTTGTGGTTTTCAGCTTAGTTGATGACTTGGTTACTTGGGTTTCATGTTTTTTTATAGGAAAAGATGAGTTGAAATTATTGTTGGCAATCTGGGATGAAAAGTTTAGAGTCTTGTAGTTTTGGAAATGGTTCTTTTTTCCTCTTTAGCCACCCTCAATATGATCAACATCTTTCCTCTTTCCATAAAACCCATTTTCTCAGTTAGCATAGAGATTTTACCACTCCTTATCCCTTGCTCTATATGCTTGTTCATGGCTACAATGTTAGTAAATTGTTGCATTAAACTACCCATCACATGCTCTAGTATGACACCTTGAACGTATTTGCAAATAATATGATCATATCTTTATCTAGAAGTGGTAGATGTACATATACAACTAAGTCCCTCCATCATTGAGCATACTCTCTCATGGTGTCTTTGTCTCTTTTCTCTAGAAGAGAGAAACTTGATCTATCAATAATGATATCCATATTGTACTTCTACTGTTTGATAAAAGCATCCACAAGGTCTTTCTATTGTTTGATCTTTATGTTATCTAGTCTCATATACTAGCTCAGTACTGCCTAACTCAAATTGTCCTGAAAGAAGTGCTTCAATAATTTCTCATCGTGCACTACTTTAGTTATCTTATTGCAATAAAAATTAAAGTGAGTGACAAGATTAGTTCCAGTGTACTTTATAAACTCAGGTACATAGAACTTCTTTGGTACTACAAAGTTTGAGACTAGACACATTTCAGCAGCCTGTGCAGGGTCATACAAGTCCACACCCTCGATAACCTTTACTCTTGTTTCTAATGCTTCTATCTTATCGTAATCAATGTCTTTAAAAGACTTTGTTTTGTGGGATTCATTGGCGAATGCATCTATGACTGCTAAGGTCGATATAATTTTTAATGATTGTACAAATATTATATTGTATTAGGGTTCCGAACCTTGTACATCCATCCTTTCTTCAAGCTAAATTGTTGTCTGTGTTTGGGTAAAGGTCAAAAGCTTATTAGACGGGCTTCACCAAAGATTGAGTGTTTTCTCGAGCAAGCTAGTGATGCGAGTTATGTTAATCCTCACGGAGTCCAACTTTTCTTGGAAATTGGCATCATGGTAAGCATGTTCTTCATCTTTCATGTTTCTTTGGTGATGATAAGCTTGATTGGCGATGGTCGATGGTTAAGGACTAGCAACTGGTTGTATATGATGGTTTTGGTGGCTCTATAAGAGGGGTTATGAAAAGGGTTGTTGGTGTCAGTATGGTAAGTGGTCACGATAAAGAAAGAGCTTTAATTTGTGATGGAGAAGGTTTGGTTATTAGTGGCGATTTGAGTGGTTATTTGGTTTGGAGGAAAAGCAGTAAAGGTTGATAGAGACTAAAATGTAGTCGCAGTGGTGGGTTACTTGGATATGTGATTAATGGTGGTAGTAATAGGAGATGATTAAGGTTAGGAAAGATTTTCATTTTGCTAAAATAATGTATAAAAAAATTAATTTTATGGTAGAGCTTTTTTGTTAAACTAGGGAGAAGGGAATATGGTTACTAGTATTGAAATCTGAGAGGTTGAGGCTTATAGGTGTTTGATGGTTCTTAGGTGGAGGAAAAAACTAGAGAACTTTCCGGTGTTAATAAAGGTTAGCTACCACTAGTTTTCTCCTCTAGTTTGAGAGGCTGGTCCTTAGTCTTATATTTTTCTTCACTAGTTTTTTTTTTTTCTTTAGTGTTTTGCCACTAGTTAATGAGTTGATAAGTTGGTTTTTTGGTTGAGAGGCTAGTGATTTTTCTTATGCTTTTTTTTCTAGTTTCCTCCCTGAAAGGTTTTGTGTTGATGCAAGTAGTTGTGTATGGTGGATTAGAGTTCTTTTATGTTATTCATGTCTTGTTCCTTGAGAGGCTCTTTGAGTGATAAATGCTCTTTGTTCCCCTTTTGATTCTTTCTTTTTCCTTAAAATCTCATGTTTTTGCTTTGCAAATCAAGACTGCAAATTTGTGCTAAATATTGATGACGAAGGTTGGAAATCTTGAATTAAGAGCTAGAATATTGATATTAAAATTTGTGATTAATTGCTATGATTGATTAATTGGATTCTAAACTGAATCAATTGAAAAAAATTGGATCTAAAACTTGAATTAAATGAGCTTAATTAAATTAATTTAACTCCATTGGACTTAATTGGCATTAATTGGATTGAAATGGTTGGACTAAAACAAATAGGACTAATATTAAATTATTAAAATAGTTAATTGGTCCCTTTAATATTTAATCCTTTTCATTATGGTCTTTGGCTTATAAGTTTTTCAATTTCATTCAATTAAAATATTTAATCTTGAAATCTCTTTCAATTTAAACCCTAAATTGAATTAATTGATCTTTCTAATTTCAATTTAGTCCTTGGTATCTCAGAAATTCCTAAATCTCTTTTTTTATTATTTTGTCCCTAATTGAATCAATTTATTACTTCAAATTTAACCATTTGTTGCAAATTCATCCTTAGTTCTTCCCATCTTTGTTTTTAAACCAAATTGATTTCTAATTTCAAATTATCTTTTCAATTATCCCTCCATTGATTACTAACTTGACTATTTATTTCAAAATAATCCTTGAACTTCAAATTTCTTTCAATCTTAGCCAAAGTAAATCCAATTAAGCCCTTTTCTAAATTTTCTCTTCAATTGAAACATCAATTATGGCCCAAAAATTCTCAAACTCGATTTTTGCCTGTGATACTCAATTATTGGTCTAATTTCGACTCCAACTATACTTTTTATTTTATTTTTTTTGTATTTCTTAGTTTTGTAGTTTTTTTATGATTATTTTAACACCTAAAAATCATCAAATTTACTAAAAAGACATATTTTATATTTTTTCCTAATGTTTTCAAAATATATATGAAAAAATAGGGGTTTAAAATTGAATTACGACATACAAAAGTAGCATTTGACATCGCTCTTATTAACTTGGTTAAGATGCATTTCCCTTTCTATTTCTCGGATGGCTTAGCCTCCCTTCTTCTTGCACATGAATGGTCAATAGTTCATTGACTGACCATTTCTCTTTATATGTGTTATAAGAGATATTGAAGGATCTATATTTAAATGAGAGCGATTAAAGTATAAAGTAAACAAGAAATGACTAGAACATTTCAATCTCTGAATTCAATATAGCAATTATATCCTGCATCTTCATGATAGGCTCATGTATACCTTTAATGCCATTAAACTTTATGAAGCACATTTTTTTATTGGGGTGCTCATTAATGCCTTGTTAAAAGTCTGAAATTGACCCTGAATACCTTTGAGATATTCTTTCGCATTGGCACAATTAAGGATGCATCCACGAATACTTTTCCCAATATGAAACTAATAGCACATAAGCAATTGGATCACTCCTAAATATCATATTATGTTTTCTCATCTTTAGTGCTTGATTTCGTGGGCTTTGAGGTTCATCCACTCAAAGTAATACATGAAGGTCCAAGCACATTAATGTCAAACATTTAATGGAACATTTGAACATTATATGGGGTTGAATTATCACAGCTACATGATTAATTATAATTATTGATGTAATAAAACTTGTATAGATATATCAAAATCAAGTTGTAGCCCAAAAATAAGTGTTTTAATCCTTTAATTTAAAGGTTTCAAATTCAATTCCCAATAGCATATTATTGCTTTTCCAATTACACTCAAGCAACATTTGTTTTTTCATTTAGAATTGTATTTTAAAAGTACATTTAGCTTGAAAAATATCATATTAATATTTTTATTATTATTTTAATGTGCTGATATAAAAGATAAAAAAAATAAAAATATATATATATTTTAATATATTTTCAAGTGAAAAGCACTTTTGAAAAACATTATGCACCCTAATACCAAACACACACTTTTGCGATTGTGGTTGTGGTTCAAAGTGCATTTCGCTTAGAAATGCATTAAAATAATATTTTTTATTTTTTAAAAATTATTTTTTGAAATCAGCACATGAAAACGATCTGAAAATAAAAAAAATAATTTTTAGCAATTTTTTCAAAACAAATTAAAATAATATTTTTTTTATTTTTAAAAAATTATTTTTGACATCAGCACATCAAAATGATCTGAAAACATATAACTTGAAGAACAAAATAAAAAAAATAATTTTTTTCAAAAATACTTCCGAAACCCAATGCCAAACAGAGTTATCAAATTGTTTATGACATTTTGGTATCTGTGTTTTTTTCTTTCTTGAAATCTAATTGTTATGGCTAGATGTATGTTTTCTTGGGCTTTTGCTTTCAATTTATTAAAACTTTATGATGACATTGCTAACATTTGGTAGAGCAGTATCTCCAGTGTAGTTTTGGTTTTATTTAAATTTCTGTTTGAGATCTGTTTGATTATTGTTCATAGTTTATCTATTAAATTATGTATATTATGTATGTTGAAACTCTATGCAAGCTAGATTTTTATTTTTGTTTTACTCAAATATTGTATGCATATCTAAAAATAATATTAAAATATACAACTTTTCATGTATAACCTTTCATGCAAAAATTATTTGATGTGGGGAAATTTATTATTTAAATATTCATAATGGGCCACAAAATAATATTTGAATTAAAAAATGAAAGGATATAGTTCAATTTGTTAGGAGTTTCGGATAATGTTTTCGCATCCAAGAAAAAAGTTTGCGACACATAATTATAATTATTTACTCAACGGTAAAGATTATCTTTGAATTGTGCATTAACTAAAACTAATTCGAATCATTTCAAAGATATTTTTCTCCAACGATCTTAAAATATAAAATGGTTTTTCTATCTAGTCTCACGTATTTAAAATAACTTAATAAATTATCATGATTGTTAATTTTAAAATCCGAACTCTGAAATTAAAAAGGAGAGTATGCATTTTTAACCATCAAATCAATTTCTTGGAGTTAATACATAATTATAATTAGTTTTAGTACTTTACACTATCGTTTTTGCTCAATTAACTTCATTTTGTTGTTGATTAGATTCTGTTTATTAATTATCTATGAAGCTAAATGATTTGGCTTTTTACTGTAGCTACACCATTGTTTACCCTTTTATTTTACTGTGGATGATAATAGTGGGATTTTGAAAAAAAAATCAATTTGAACTTCAAACTTTTCTTTTACACAATTAAGCTCAAATTAAAGTCTAATTGCATGTATTTTTAGGGTGAGGGTTGAATTGCAAGACATGTGACTGAAGTGCAATAAACGGGTAATATAGGTGGCACGTTCAAATTTGTTGGTAAAGTATATTTTTGTCCCTCATATTTTTTTGCTATAAGTTGATCGGTCCTTTGTGTTTTTCAAATATTTATTTTGATACTAAATCTCTATTTCATCATTTTTCGTTTAATATTGGGTGAGAGGAGAGAGAGGCAATTGCCAGAATTCAGCCTAGAGAGAGAAAGGTGTTGTTTCAACTATTTCGACCACCAAAATATTAGATTTTTATTTCAAATGGTTCTATATAATGAGGGGATTTTGAATTAGATGTTTTGCTACCTTGAAAGTGGCTCAGAAAACATATCTGATTTACGGAAGAAATTAGGTTCTAGGTTGATTCTTGGTTTTGGACCAGATTTTTGCGCTTTTGAAGATTAAGGATGGGTTGGACAAGGTTATGGTGGTGTTTTCTAGGTATTTGGGGTTGAAAATTGATTTTCAGAGAACAAAAACCAAGCACCCTGATTTTTCGCCCACCACAGTAGCTGGCATTTGGGTATGCCAGACTACATATCGTTTTTTTTTTCAAATTGCATTGGGCCGGACAATATATCACCCGCCACATTATCATACAAAAAAAGAGCTCACGGGACTAGGCCTGACATTACAGGCCCGCGCGCGAGCCCTTTAGTCATGGGCTATGCGTTAGGCCTAACCTCATTGTTTTTTTTATAAAAAAAAATTGTATTTTATTTCTCCGTGGTTTTGTTTTTGCTTATTTATCATCTTTTAAATAGTGATTAGTTTTTAATTATATTGGATTTGTTTAATTTTTTAAGAGATTCATACTATTCATTTGTAGTTTTTTTAATATTTTATATATATTAAATTTAATTTTAGAAACGGGAAATATTTATTATGATATTTTTAATAATACAACCTTAGATAATAGTTTTTCCTTTTTATTTTATCCAATAAATCTTATGTGTTTGTTGATTTCTATTTCAATTTGATTTGAATAAACAAATTTATTAAATACAACCAGATAAATTACCTATATTATGATATTAAATATCTTAATTTATATTTTTCTTTTATTTTTTTAATTTTTTCTTTTAGAAAAAAATTACGAACCCAAATTAGGTTTGTTTGGGTGCCTTTTTTCTTCTTCTTTTTTTTTTTGTTTTGAACTTAACTCTCTCTTTTTTCATCTATTCTTTCTCATATTCTAAAAAAAAAAAGTAGTTTTATAGAAAAGGTCTGACGAGTTTAATTTTTTTTTTCATTACTGTTTTCAGCATATCAGTATTAGGTTAGTATTTGATTTTACAATCATTTATTTTTATTATCATGTAGTTAAATAAAAAATAATTTTTCAAAAAACAAATTATAATCTCACTAGAGTCAATAACTCGGTTCACAGGTTTGGCGTGTTAGTCCGGGTTACCCAGTTCATTGGTTTGACGAGTTCACTCACTAGTCGGATATGTTTTTATTTTTGTTATTGATCCTTTAATTGTTTTTATAGATTTTTTTTCCTTCGCTATTTGATTGTTTAAGAAATAAACTATGAATATAATAAAAAAAAATAGTTTAGAAAATAAAGTGTTATTAAACTCAATAAAGTTCATAGCACGAGTCGCTTGGAGATTGAGATCGAGTTAATCTATCATTGTCTCAATAATTTTTTTGAAAAAAGATATAATTTTGAATTTTTTAAAAAAACTAAGTTATGTTTTTATCGGTTATCAAGATTGCATTTGGACTCATGAAGTTAATCAATTTAATTCGAGTTAATTCTCGTGCAACTTAGTTGAAAACTCGAGTTAGATAAAAAGTGAAATTAAAAGATTTCAAGAAAATCAATCTAACACATACTAAACGGCGGGACAAATACCTAGTTAATTCCTAAAATTTAGAGGAAAATCTCCGGATAGAAAAAGAAGTCGAATTGCTTGAAATCTGAAGGATTGATAAAGAGAGAAAAAAGGGCTTGGCGAGGGCCTTTTTCCTACCTTTTATTTATCCTTCATTGATTTATTTAAATCCAAACAATTCCTTTATGTATATCCATGGATCAATAGAGCATGGCCCATCTATAGTCTAGCCCAAATCGGGACACGAACTGGATCAAGCCCATTTAATCTTTGCGAGTGGGCTGTGCCTTCGTGCCCATTTTACTTCTCCATTGGCATAGTCTTGCGCAGACCATGACATGTGCTGGATCAAGCACGGAGTAACAGATAAATATAATTGGGTAAGCCAAGGGCCCGACAGTCCATTATATAAGTCGTTAGTTGGGTTTTTTAAATTTAGTAGGCCGTTTTATTTTTTATTTTTTATTTTTTATTTTTTATTTTTATTTTGCTCTTTTTACGAGGGTTGGAGCATAAGTGCGATTGCAAATTTGTACTAGTAGCAAACCATGGCCGGAGTGTCTTTGGTAATATAATATAAGTTTTTTTAAAAGTATTTTTTAATTAACAATATATTAAAATAATTATATATATATATATATTTAAAAGAACAATAAAATCATTGAAAATAACTAAAAATATCAATTTAAATCTTTTTTCATGTGAAAAGCATTTTAAAAAACACTTTAAAAAATAGATTGAATGTCATTATCGAACACTTCCTAAGCTATTTTTTTTAAGTATATTTTGTTTTGAAAAAAAATATATTTTTATTAACATCTTAACTTTTTTAATAAAAACTTAAGATAATTAAAATAAATATTCTGAAGAATCTTAATAGTTTAAATTAAAGGGGGAAAACAATTATTTCTTGAGGCAAAACTCTCATTTTCTTTATTTTATTTTTTTGTTACAAAAACATGCCTTTTTTAATTAGTAGTATGTCTTTTTAAAAAAAAAACTTATCACAATCTAAAAATGATGATTCAAATAAAAATAAAAAATCATGTCTTCATAATTTTTATATAGCTATATAAAAAGAATAAAAGAATCATTAATTTATGAAAACTATACAAACATCAACAATGAAAAAACAATATCTATTTTATTCTCATTGGATATTTTATTCTTGTATAATTTGTTTTTACAATTTGTTACATGTTATACTCATGTATAATTATTAACAAGTTTATTAAGAATATAACCATAAAAGCTCTAATCTTTTTTTTTAAATATGACATTATCATATTATTTAAAAAAAAATATTATTGTAATTATTAATTTAAAGAAGAGTTTATTTTAAATTACAAAAAAGTGTTTATGTACTAAGGGTCAAACTCAAACTTCTAACATTTTTTTGTAAAAAATAAGCGGACGATGTATTGCTCGTTCAATGTGAAATAAAAATTATAACAATTGACATATTATTTGTTGCAACAAATTTTGCCATTGAAAATTGAGGTTGAGTTTTTATTCTCAACTTATTTTGATATTAAAACATTCTTAAAAAACATCCTATAAATCTTAATAACCCCATTTACAATCCAAAACACCATTTAATCACTCTAAAAAACTTCACAGATCAAAATGAACCTTCACCACAAATAATGCATTTGTTTCTATAGTGCAATCCATGGTATTTATGTCTTAGTGAACTATACGAAAAACCATGAATTTACCCTAAATCGGTTTTTTACTAGTTGGCTTTTTGCGTTTTGTTGTAGGAAATATGGTGTACAGAAAGAGTTTTATTAACCATTGTATGAATAGAAAGACACTTTTATATTTATATATATATATATATATAAACACTCACACATAATCTATATGCAATTATAATTAGTGTAAACACTCTCTTAACTTCACTTGGCCGAAATCCTCCCAGACATGAAATAGAATAGAGGTTTTTTTTATTTATGTAATTCCTTATTTATTTAATTCTATTATATTCATAAAATTTATGGATCTTGTCAATATTTGAAACAAAATCCTCCCTAACGGCTTTTTTTCTTTAGACAAATAGGTGCTGAATTTTTTTTTATTTGTTCAATTCTTTCAATTTCCTTACTTTACACATGTTTCTAAACTTGGTTCTAACAATAATTTACCCTTTCAACATCTTAACCATAGATATTCATTTTTTCCATAATACACAAACACATCAAATGTTAAGTTTTCAAAGTTAAAACACAATATAGGTTGTTTAAACCTTTAAACAACAAGAAATCAAAGAAGAATTTGCAAGAAATTAAAGTCTCTCTCCACTCTTTGCTTCCGTCTCTCTCTTGCCAAGTCTCCTCTTCCAAGCTTTTAAACCCTTTAAAATCACTCTG
>Ga0325414_1004598_pt1 | contig 14472 bp, 3 predicted proteins | sample PopdelMetagenome_8_FD_206183 | JGI IMG/M metagenome (GOLD analysis project Ga0325414, IMG submission 206183) | Populus deltoides microbial communities from Bellville, Georgia, United States - Leaf-PdKOR-R3 | ecosystem: Host-associated > Plants > Phyllosphere > Phylloplane/Leaf | place: USA...
AAAAAAAGAAAAGAAAAGTAAGGCAATCACATGTGGTCTCTCTATCTCCCATATAAAATGGCATTGAGAGAGGATGGGATTCAAAGTAACACATGAGGTGAAGGGCTCGGTTGGCCTAGGTGTGTGTGTATAACATGTATGTTTGTGGCTGAGTGATAATTTCAGTGCAGCGTGAGAGATAGAGGGACAAAAGTTGAGGCAAATTAAGATTATATTTGGCGATGGAGAAAGCAGGTGGATTTGAGCCTCACATGAATGCACGAGGGAGGATACCAGCTGCGCCTGCAAGGAAGGGACGCCTCAAGCCACTGTGCCACGAAACAATTATGGACTTGTGGGGACTAAATCTCTCTCCCACTCTCTCTTTCTCTCTCTAACTGACACCAGCACACTTCAATATTCTATTCTTATTAGTTACGTAACTAGTCAGTTGACATGTACTTATTTTGCATCAAATCAATTCTTTTTTTAAAACAAAAAATAAATATATCTAGGCTTTTTTAACATAAAAGTCAAAAAAATAATGCATATATTTAATACAATAAATTAAGAATAAATACAATTTTTTTTTTGTTAACACTGCCCCCACGAGTAAGATATTAAATTAACTTTTAACATGGGAGAAGAATTTAACAATATTACAGGTGTGTTTTATTGTATTATTATGATTTTTAATATATAAACTAATAAATTGAGAAAGAAATGCTAATGATGATTACACGCTAAAATTAAAACCTAATTCTTCTCATAAAAACCAAAGACAAATAAGCATGTAAATATTTAAGCCCAACATTTTATTTTAATTGATATATTTTTTTTTAATCTCAGAGGCTATGTTCCTTATCAAAAAAACAAATAATTTTTATTTTTATAAACACATAATCTAACATTTATTTACATCAAACATAAAAGAAATAAATTAAAGATAAATTAGAATAATCCCTTTGAATATATATGTTCAAAATAAAAACAAAACTGCTATTTATAAAAGCAAACTAAATAATTTTAAAAATCAAAGAGAGAAGGTATTAGTTTAATGCAAATAAAAAATTAATACAAAGTGAAAAATATATAATAAAGTGTTAATTAAAGAAATAATCAAAATCAAGAAAAAATAAAAGAGGCTATCTAGCGCATTTAGCCCATCAAAGAAAGACCACACGTGTGGGCCTGCAAAGCAAGACTTGCTTACCCGTCTATTTTTTTTTGTTGGCAAAAGTGGTAGATGACATGACATCCATCCCTATTTTTCTTTCAAAAAATTAAAGGTAGGCAACATATCATCTACTTGTTCACTTTCTGACCATAAGATAGGAGGTCAAAAAAAATCATGCTGAGGTTTTTTGGTCTAAAAATACAATTTCAACCTATTTTCACGTAATAACACTTAAGAAACATCCTTATGATACCAATACATTAATAAAACAACTCAAAACAAATATAAACTTGTATAAAAATACAAAATAAAAAAGAAAATCCTCCCCCAACCCCAATATAATTTTTCCAACAAAATAAAGGGCTAAACATACCTCAATGGAATCCCTATCGTTGAATGAAATTCATTGACACCGAGAACGATTTTTTTCATAGCTAGAATGTGCAGCCCAAAGGTCATTATGTATATAAGATTTTTTTTTTTTATGATAACAACATATTAAACACATTCAATGAGTATTTCAAAATATTATTGTTATTGGAATTGTTCTACATTAAATTAAAGCTTTGGACTCCTTGGATGCTATATGGACTTGAAGATGCCTATGCTTTACATTATGTGATCAAGTTTTTATAGAATATAATTTGGTATCACAAAATGATTTGCATTATAAATATTTTAATGTCCACTTATAGCTAAAAATCTTATCACATGGATTTTTACACTTAGCCATTTCTAAATTTTATTTATTATTAGTTAAAGTGGCAAACATATAATTTTAAGAGAAGTGTGCTCAATACTTTTCTTATTCTTGCAATAACTCTTTCTCTCTCAAAATACATTTATCCATTTCTAACAATGGTGGAGAACACTTGGAAGAGTAAAATATCTTATTCCTTTTTATTTCATGTGAATAACGACTAGTATTGAGTTTTACCTCTAAATACCTAGTTAATTTTCATGTAAGATAACTCTTAACTCTTTAACTCTTAGTATTGAGTTTTACCTATAAATACCTAGTTGATTTTCATGTAAGATAACTCTTAACTCTTTAACTCTTCAATTTTAATATTGATGCTTTGATATCTCTCATTCTAAAAGATTTGATTATTCTCTTGAATTTGTTTTTTTTTTGAAAAACTATGAATCTTATTGCATTAAAATCACTCTTTCACCTTTCTGAGTTAGATTACATTTTCATAAAAATTTCAACATAATATTTATAATATTCTCTTACAAAATGAGACAACTCTTGTGAGAGTTATAATTATTGTGAAAATATAAATGACACTTGAAACCACTTGGATAATGTTTGGATGAGAGCCATTGAATAGGTTCAATTCTTAACCCATAAAAGGATCAAGTTCAATCCTGATCCCATAAAAAGATTGTGATAAATTTTATTCTGAGCCTATAAAAGGATCGAGTTTGGTCTTAAGCCTAAAAAAGGATTGGGTTTGATCTTGAACCCATAAAGAAATTAGGTTAAATCTTGAACATAGAAAAGGATTAGGAAAGGTTTTCAATATTTGATCTGTGAAAAAGATTGTGTAAAGGTGTTGTTTTACTCGCTAACCAGACTGTGTGTGATAGTAAGTATGTAAATGGAGGGTTAAAGAGTGGAGTAGATAACTGTCTGAATTACTATAAAAATTGGTTGTCTCTCTTTACCCTTATCTTAATTTACTTAGCATAAGTTAATTGTGCATTGTGGTTATTACGAAAATTAAAGAGAAAAATTTTTTCTTAAATATTTTTTTGTGGTTTTTAGCATTTTTAAAGTAATTGGGGATTGACTTTTTAAAGTGCCATACTCTTAGATAAAGTTTTAATTGACCCTTCTTTTAGGCTATTTTAGTATTTCAAAATATGGCTAATCGACAACTTGCTTTCTCATTTGTTATTTTCATATGACTTTCTCTCTCATCTCTCAAACCAAATACTAGAAAATGAAAAAAAAAGTTTCAGACCAAAATATTGAACTGTTAAACTGAAAGGATAAATGATTATTTTTACCAAATTCTTTAGGCTAATAATGCTAAAAAGGCATGTTCAAATTGTAACAATAAAAGAAAAACCTTGAATTTGTTCATTTCATCAAATTCGTTCCTTGCTCTTTTTTTTGCAAGCAATAAAATAATTTTTTTTTTGCAAAATCAATAATCAATTTGACGTTAAAATTGCCTTTTGACACTATAATAACCTTTCAAAAATATTAAAATAAATCAAGAAGTCAAATTTTCAGCCAACTTAATGGCAAAGAATGAATTTGAAAAAAATAAATCAGTGACAATTAGAAAAAAATTAAAAGGATAAAAAAATAAGTTTATTGTTCAAACAGTAATCACAAAAGAAAAACCTTGTATTCTTTCATTTTGTTCAAATTGGTCCCTTAATTCTTTTTGTTTGTTGTAAACAATAAAATGACATTTCTTTGCAAAATCAAGAATTATCCTGATGTTAGAATGTTTGTTTTGACATCGTAATAACCTCATAGAATACAAATCAAAATAAATTATTAAGTCAAATTTTAATACAATACAATGTCAAATGATGAATTTAAAAAAATATTTAGTGACCGAATTAGAAAAAATAGTAAAAAGAAAAAAAAAGTGCTCTCTTGCAATCCACAGTGTAGAGAGTCTTGATACACAGTGCATTGCATAATAAAATCAACACATCTCTTAGATTTCTTTTTAATGTATGTAATTACAATTACAATACAAAAAATCTAAAAGAGGTGGTGATTTTGCTATTACTACCTCACATAACATGAACACTGTGAATTTTTAGAGTGTTTTTTCTATTTTGTATGGTACATTAATCTTTTTCTCTTATTATCAAACGTTTTCTTTTTAAAATTTTATCATTACGCATTGCATTGATTGAGAATTGAATTTGATAATTTATTTTGATTTTCTTTCTAAGGGTTACTATAGTGTCAAAAAAATGTTCTAATATTGAGTTGGTGCTTGATTTTGCAAATCAGGACAAAATAAAGGATCTTTTTTGTATTGTTCATTCAACAACTTTATGAAGACAATTGCCTTTAGAATTTTTTATTTTTTTTGAACCCTTTAGTTTGATAATTATGTTTTGGTCCAAAACTTTATTTTATTCACATTTTGGTCATTGAGTATGAGAGAGGAGGAATCCTTAACAAATGATGAAAGAGAGAAAATCATTGATTGACCATGCTCTAGCAACCAAAAAGATAATCTTCATGTTAAAGAGTTTGATTTAATAAGAGAGGTCCTAAAAAAATATATTATGGTTATAAAGGAATTTGTTACCTAGTTTGATTTGGTGTTTTTAGGATGATTTAGGGGTGTCTTGAGTTGAGAAATTGGTTTCTTGATACATAAATGATATTTATTAGGTGTTTTAGGTGAAAAAAAGTTTGAAAAATTATTTTTTGATGTGAACCTCTTGATCACGTGGTCAAGGAACCCCCAACGAAGCAGATAACAACCCGAAAAGCTGAAAATCATGTTTGATAGAACTTTGATCTAGAGGTAAACCTATATCTAAGAACTAAAGGTATTGCAAAAAGATTTGGACCCATAAATAACCTTGTATCTAGAAACCCAAAGTATGTGGATAATACCATGAAGCCAGTTAATTTTCGATAAGTCAATGTACGATCTTTGTCCCTACAAAGAAATGTTGTTTTGCCACAAACAAAAAAAAAAAAAACAAAGAACTCATGTTTATTCTCTAACTTGTTGCTGAAATGTTCAGCTAAAAAACATAATATAGTCTCCTCTAACTAAATTTAATGGATCCCTTTTGAGTTGCAAGCTAATGGGCTTAAACTAGTAATCAACTAACATAAGTCCAATAATAAAATAAATCCCTAAACAATATCTAATAGGTCAGAACAAATCTAAATAAAATAATTATTCAACATCAAATAAATAAATAAAATAGGATAATAAAAATAAAGTCTTCAAGCTAAAATTTCTCCATGTAGCCCGAATCTCCAATTTTCGCATATTCTTGATAGATTTTCAGTCTTGACTTCAAACATGTCGTTCTCTTCTCTGGATGAATTACTGAGCTTACCATATAACGTTAGAAAGCTTGAGATGTCTAGCTAACAGAACAACTTGAATCATAGAAATAATTTCATTTGTAACTCTAGATATGTAACAAACAGTGCACAAATGTCTAGTTTGGTAGATTTGACAAGTTTTTCCAGTAACTTTAACCCTCTAAAATAATATGTTCCTGAATTATATTTGAACTAGAACTTTAAAAAAATATAGTTCCATGTGTCTAGTATCTCCCTGTAAAATTTCAGCTCATTTTGATGTACATATTGAGAGATATGCTCGATCTTGCAAAACTGGTTAACAAACATTTTAAGAACATATTCAGACATGACTTGGTTCGTATCATCCTCATCTTATTTAAAAAGATCTGACCTCAAATTTGTATCATAGAAAACATCTTCTAAAGTCAACAGATCAGTATCAAGATGAAGAATAACATCATCATCAAAACCAAGAAAAGCATTGTTAGCAAAAAAGGTCCCTGATATACATGTGCTTCTTTTCAACCATCTTTTCCTTCTTCAATTTCAGTTGCTCCTAATATATTTATTTAGGAGTCAAAGATACAAGAGTTATAGGTCTTTTATTTATCTTAAAGGAATACCTATTTTTCACTACATCATGCATAACTCTCCTATCATATTGTCATGGTCTACCAAACAACAAGTGGGTAGCTTACATTTGCACTATATCACATAACACCTTATCACAATATTTACTAATAGAAAAATCAACCAAAACCTGCTTATTCACTTTCACTTCACCACCATCATTCAATCACTATAATTTATAAGGTATAAGATGTTTGGTAGTGTGCAAGCTCTACTTTTTCACTAATTCAGTACTAGCTACATTAATGAAACTACCACCATCTATAATTAAGCTACATGTCTTATTATGAATATGAAATCTTGTGTGGAATATGTTCTCCATTTGACCTTCTAAATCATCCACCTTGACATGGATATTCAGTGTTCTCCTCATCACAAGTGCCTCTCCCTTAACTGGATCTCAACACAAACATTATTAGTATCCTAAATTATGGTATCTTTTCCTCTTTATCCTCCCTATTGGTCTCAATCTCATTGTTAGCTTTCATAACCATGACTCTTTTTTTGGACACTATGAAACAACATGATTAGAACCTAGACAACGAAAGCATTTAATGTCATGGTTACGAGAAATAAAAGTAATATTGTTACCTTTAACAATGATCAAGGTGTCTTCTCTCTAGGGTATTAGGCCTTGCCCTCCTCATTCTATTACGAAGGGCCACCCCTAGTGTTAGCCTTCTAGTTGGGTTTCTAAGGTTTTGAAGGGCCTAATGATTGACTTTGTTGAATGGTACCTTTTCGTTTAAACTGTTTCTCCTTCTTCACAACCATATACACCATCTCTCTCAGCTCCACATAATGATGCAACCCCACAATATGAGCTATATTATGATTAAGGCCATTCATGAATCTAGCCATAGTATCCTCCCTAACTTAGCTCGAATCATATCAAATTTCATCTCCTTCAAGTACTCATCAACACTCTTTGTATCTTAACTCAAACGCTGCAACTTTTGATACAATTCTCTATAATAGTGGCTAGGTACAAATCTCTTTCTCATAAGAGATTTCATCTCATCCCAAGTATCAATTTGGCTCTCATAATTTCTCTAGCGGTTTGTCACTACCAAATCCCACCATATAATGGCATAGTCAGTAAAAGCAATAACAACAAACTTAATTTTCTTAGGCTCCAAATAATTTTAATACTAAAAAATTCACTCTACCTTCTTTTTCCATTTTAAATAAACTTTAGGTCATTCTTCTTCTGAAAAGCTGTATTTTTAGCTTAATTGTACCCAAATCTTTACCTAACTCAGCATTATGGTTCCGGTACCTATAATTACCCCTCTAACCAAAATTATCATCATATCTTTCCCTTACAAACTAACAATTCCACTATTATCCAAAATGTTCCCTATGTCCCATGGACATATATTTAAAATCAACATCACTCATGTCTATATTATCAGCCACAAACTCATCCACATTAGTGTTAACTCGCTTAACAACCCTCCTAACATTAAATTCTCTTTGCTCAGGCCTAGTTAACCCTACCATGATCATTAACATGCTGCGTCTCTAACCTATCTAACCTATCTCTAAATCCATTGGTCATCCGATCCATCCGCTGATTTATAATGCTTAACTGAGTTATAATTTCATTGTCTCATCTTTGTGGTGCCATGTTGTTACTTGCCTCTAACATCTTTAAATCTAAAAATTTGTTAGTTGACAAGAAATATATATTCCTCACCCACTCCTTTATGTGTTTAAACTCCTTTCATGTTTCACTCAAAAATAGGTCTTTCACTCAAATTTGCTTGTTACGCCTTTTTTATCTCGTCTCACCTTTCTTTGACTCTTGCGGAAACAAAATCAACACCAAATATTACAGCGTTAACAACATATCCAAATTTGTGTAGATGAATCAAGAAGCAAGAAAAATATGAAAACAAGTAAAGAAAAAACTATGATTATAATTTTACGAGTAACAAGTGAATTTGTATGAAAAAATAGATGTTTTTTAAGACGCGAAAGAAAAAAATATGCAAATGTTATATAAAAAATTTAAATGACACATAAATATATCAGTTATAATGTTATTATACTGTCATAATTGAAAAATAATAGTAACAAAATAAGTTTAAATTACTGATGCAAATTAGACCCATTATGACAAGTTTCAATCCTAATTTTAGTTCCTATAGAAAAAGAACTCCAAATGACCTTATATTTTATATGGAGTGCCATCTGAACCTCAAAACCTAGTATATAAATTTTATAATTTTCTGAATTTATTTGTCCCAAAATTACCTTGTGATATGAATTTGACCTATTACAACAAGTTTTAATCACGACCTTGGTCTCCAAATGAGCTCAAATTTTACATGGGGTGCAATTAGAACTCCAAGAACCAGTACATAAATTAAGAGGTTTCTAAATTAGTTTGGTCCAAATTCTCTTTTATTTGTGTAATGTTGCAGATTTAACAAAAGTGACTTTTGGATGTTTTTTTCATCTTTTTTTTTAACTCTTTATACTATTGATATATTATGAGACAACAACAAACTAAACTAATACCTTTTTTTTTTTAAAGAAACTTTAGATGCAAACTATAAAGCTCTAGACGTAAAATAATAAAAAATTGAATAAAAAATAATTAAAGCTAAGGAAGCCAAAACTAACAAGAAGAAAATAAAGGATATAACCTAATTTTTAGAGCCTAACTCTGATACTAACTAATGCAAACCTCTTGATCACGTGGTCAAGCAACCCCCAACAAAATCGATAATAACCCGTAAATCTAAAAATCATGTTTCATAGAATATTGACTTTGAGGTAACCTTGTACCTAAAAACCAAAGTTATTAGAAAAAGACTTGGACCCATAGATAACCTTGTATCTAAAAACCGTAAGTATGCAAATGACGCCACAAAGCCAGTTAATTTTTGATAAGTCAGTATACGATATTTGTCCCTGTAAAGAAAGGATGTTTTGCGACAAAAAAAAAACTCATGTTTATTCTCCAAATTACTGCTGAAATTTGCAGCTAAAAAATACATAATATAGTCTCTTCTAACTAACCTTAAAGGACTGTTTTTGGGTTAAAAGCTAATGGATTTAAATTAGTAATCAACTAACATAAGACCAATAATAAAATAAACCTCTAAACAATGCCTAATGGGCTAGAACAAACCTAAATTAAAAATAATTATTTAACATCAAATAAATAAATAAAATAGGATAATAAAAATAAATTTTTGAAGCCAAAATTCCTCCATATAGCATGAATATCTATTTTTTGTACATTCTTGGCAGATTTTAAATCTTGACTTTAAACACATTGTTCTCTCTCGTCTAAGTAAATTACTAGGCCTACCATTTATGATTGGAAAAATTAAGACATCTAGTTTCCAGACCAACTTGAATATCAGAAACCATTCCATCTCTAGCTCCAGATATATCCTAAACAATACATAAGGGTCTAGTTTGACAGATTTGACAAGATTTTTCTAGTAACTTCAACCATTTAAAATAATATATTCCAAAACTCTATTTGACTTGAACATTTACTAAAATATAATTCTATTTCTCTAGTATCTCACTGTTGCTACCCAATTTTTGACCCACATTTTGATAAATTTTTCAAAAATAAAATAATAATAATAATAAGGGTTTACGTATAGCGATAACATAAAACATTAGGGCTAATATTAAGGAAGCAATGTGTCAAGGAGATAATTATTGAATCATATATAATTACTGCAACATAAAATACTATAGATATATGATTTGATTCGTGTTGGTTATGGAAAACAATCACTGCAATATAAAATGCCATATATATAGGATTTGTTGGTGCTACTTATAGAAGATAATCTTTGCAATAATTATTTCAATATTTCCTTAAATAACACGTGTAGAGATTTTTTTTATATAAGTGAACCTCCAGCCATATGCATATAGGGAGAAAAATTTACAGGGGGCAAAGAGACAAACAAAAATGAGGGAAACATAAAAAAAAAAACCTAACCTTATTTCTTAAGCAAAGAAGTTGCAACCACTGTTCATCTTTTAAAAATAAAAACAACGAAGCAGCCCTTCTCTTTGAGGAAACTAAGGATCTCTCTCTAGCCATACACTGTCCGCTCTCCCTTTCATCAGAACCCCCATTCCCCTCTCAGCTGTTCCACCATCGCCATCTCTCCTCCAAAACGCAGCAGCTCCCCTCTCTGTTAGTTCCCCATCTCCATTCTTCCCTTGCAAAACCAGAGAACCCCATTAAAGTCACAACCCCATCTCTCTTTTCATAGACCTTCCCCTTCCCTCAGTAAAGTTTTCCCTTCCTGTCAGTCTAAAAAAGCAACCCATAGCCTCTCTTCAACACAAACTTTCAGACTCTCTCTTGACCACCCATCTTCAGCCGCACACTGCCCTTTCCATCTCCATTCTCAAAGCCGAAACACATATTCCCTCTATCACCCAAATAACAAGAAAACCAAAGCCTCGTCCTCTCCTTTTTTTTTTTTGGCTTCTCTCCATCACCACCAGATTCTCCCCCCACGGTCTAACAACCTTTCTTAAGATTAGCCAAAACCGTGAGCCATAAGCAGCGTCAGGAGCTTTACTTTACATTCCAAACAGACAGTTCTTTTTTGAGTCCTACACCAGAACACAACCGTCTCTAGCTTCAACAGCGGCGTCGTCTTCAGCCCCGGCAGCCATCGATGACTCGTAGCCCCTCAACCACTGGAAGTAGGTACTAGCCGCAGCAACAATCTAGTAGTGCGACCAGTCTCGTCTTTGCACTAGCAGTTGGTCCCAGTCGTCTCCCTTGCCAATCTCTTCCCCATCGCCAGTAGTAGCTGTGTTTTCTTCTCTGCACCGGGAGAGAGAAGTGGCAGGGGTGCGCGGTCATCACCAATCATTGCAATTCTTCAGCCATTTTGAGCACGCAAGCTAGTAACAGCAGAGGGGATTTTCACTTCTGCCATGGTTTGCTCCTCCAGCAGCATCCTTCTCTTCCCTGCAGAGGCTACACTGGTCGTAGTAACACCGAAGGGCCACAATTGAGACAATCATCTTTCAGCCAGCAAACCTGTCTCCATCAGGAACAACGAGAAGGGTCGTCCTTCATGAGCAGTGCCCGACATTCTCCCTCCACTTCTCCTCCAACTGTTGCCTCGCTAGGTAAGCCATCTCTCTTCTCTTTCAGTTTTTTTAAGTAAAGGATTTGGCACTGTGCGAAGGTAAATTAATTACCTTCGCACTATGTACTGCATGCGTGAGTAATTCACGTATGCAAGCTGCAACAGTACCCAGTCGGGTCACTGGTTTGGGCCAGTGACCCGGCTAGGCTTGTTGGGTTCAGCCCAGCCACATGGGCCGAGTTGGACCCAGCAAAAAAAAAAAAAAAACGAGTAATATCATTGGTTTTCTCGTGTATTTAGTTTATGGTTTTGTTATTTTTTTATATTGTGGAAATACAAATCTGATATTAAAATACCCGGTTTTTCCACGAAATGTTGCAAATATATATATATATATATATATATATATATATATATATATATATATATATATATATATTTTAGAAAAAAAAAAAATTTTTTGTTATGTGTTGCATACGGCCAATACTTTAACATGTTTTGAACGCTTTTTTATATATAAAAAAGAAATATTTGAAGTTTTGAAAATGTGTTTTTGCATGGATTTCTTAAACACAACAAAAAATTTATTTTCTTGCATTTCTAGATTTTACATCATGTTTGTAAAACTCCAAAGTGATAAATATCCAAAATATCATTAGAAATAACTTTTTATTATTCACCGCTAATGTTTGGATAAAAAAATCCTAAAGGGATGAATATCCAAAATATTATTGGGAATAACTTGTTATTATTCGCTGTTAATGTTTGGATAAAGAAACCCTAAGTGGTTAAATATCCAAAATAATTTTCTAGGAATAATAAGTCATTACACATCCTTGAAAGAAGCCTCGATTAAAATCGAGGACATTTCAATTTTTGACTCTACAGTTTACGAGCCATGAGTATGAAATGCTAAGGCAAAAAGAGGCTTTTAAAACGCTCTGAATTTCTTTAGATTTCTAAATTTTTATTCCTCCTCCTTGCGATTTATGAGTCGCAAACTCTTGAAATACTAAGGGGAAAATGAGTTTTTAAAGCACATGGAACCTCCTTGGATTTCTATCTTAATCAATTTAGTTTGAATCAAACCTAGAAAAACTAATGGGATCAGAAAACAATAACACTATAGCAATTAAAGCAAACCAAACACCAAGCAGCTTACCTTAGGTAAGGCGTACTAGGGATGCTAATACCTTCCCTTTACGCAACCAGTCCCTTGCCTTAGAATCTTCGAAAAACCAGTTAGGATTCCTAGTGATCAAATACTAGGTGGCGACTCCCTTTACACAAAAAAAAAACAAAGACCTCGAAATCAATCGAGGGATCGTCGCTCCGTTCGAGGGTGCGACACTCACTTTAAAATTTTCGCTCGTTTTGATGTACGGTTTGAGAGATAAAACTAGTCAACATACATTTTAAGATCAAATTTGAACCTAACTTGGTTCATATCATTTTTAGATTAAAAAACCCTAGCTAAATTTCTGATCACCTCTCTGGTGATCGAAATCTAGACAAACAAGTGACTTGTTTTCTGCTTTATTTTTTTTAATTGGAGAACAATGTGTTGTTTGCTTATTTTAACAAAAAAAAAAAAGAAGAAAGAAGGATCATGCATGCGAGCTTGGCTTCCAAGCCCACGCTTACCTAGCCTTCTTTTATATATGTCAACCAGCTAGCCTAATTAGGACTACGAGCCTAGACTCTGTTTATGAAGGCTTTTATTTTTTCTTTATTTTTAATTTGAATCCATTAAAATTAAATATATAAAAATATTCTTAGGATAGTATTTTATTAAATACAGTTTAATTTTTATTTTCTTATAAGATTATAACGTTCTTTTTTAATATTAGCAATCAATCTTTTTTTACTGCTCCTCATTGTTTTTTTAAATGTTTTCTTTGAATTTTATTCACTATCTTTATATTCTGCATATCTATTTTAATTATGGTAGGGATAAATAAAGATGGATTTCAAAACATTCCCCTAGCTAACATACACACATTATGTTATTCTTATATGCTTTTCAATACATTCGAGTCAAGAATATTATCAATACATAGTTTTTTATTTGTTTATTAAAGTTTGATTTTATAATTCATATAAGCTATTGTTTAAAAAATAAATATTTTGGTAAAAAATCCAAAAAATTCAAGATTAATGACTTATATATATATATATATATTGAATTTTATTGCTTTTGGTTTTTATCATACTAAGAATCCAAGAAAAAAACGATATATTTTTTGTTGAAAAAATTATATTAATAAGAAAATGAGGAATTAATTATAGTAGAAAATTATTTTTGTTTTTCAATTGAGTTGAAATTATTATTATTTTTACTAGGAAAGCAATTTAATTTTTTTTATAATTAAAGAATTTTCATACTAAAGAAGCCAATAATACTAGGCAGCTAGTTAGTAAATACAGTGTGAGCTATATATATATATATATATATATTTTATAACTAACATTCTCATTTCTAATCTTTGCTTCTTTATTTTATCTCCAATTTAATGCAAAACTTTCATACTAAAATAACGTACAAGCTGATGCATGTATTGGTTTTCAAAGAAAAAAAATTAACCGTACTTGCATTTATATATATAAAAAATATATTATATTGCTAAAAAAAAAGTCTCATGTAAATTTAAAAGCAAGAGAGAAAATGCAATTATAATATAAAATTAATTCTCCGTCGAGTGTTTCTCAAAATTAATGAATTTTTTTTTCAAAATTAATTAAGCATACCACTAAATTGTACTCCTGTGTGTGTGTGTGTGTATATATATTTATATGGCAGTTAATAGGACAGAAGAAGAGTCGTTTTACTAATATAAAATCTGAAAATATGAGTCATCATTCATTGGTATTGTAAAGTTGACGATTTCACAGTGCATAGGGCATCGTTTTGGTCCACACTCCCTAAAGAAGCCAATAATACTAGGCAGCTACTAGCAGCTAATAACCTATCACATGATGATACATTATCCAATAGGCAAACACAAATTAAAAAAAAAATAATTTTTTTATTTCATGTAATTTATAAATGGATAAAAACAATTATTATATTAAAAAAATATTTTTTAAATATTTATAAATATAAGGTTTTAATTATTGTGTGATTAGATCATAATATATAAGTTCTTTTAGTGAGTTTTTTTTATTCTATAAATATTTATAATATAAAAAAATACTTGACAATCGACCATTTAAAATTTAATATATCAGTGATATTTTGTTTTAAAATTTTTATAATTAAATTTAATATTTATAATTATTGGGATAAAATTAAATAATAATCATTCAATTTAATTTAAAATATAATTATTTTATTAATATTAACAATGAAAATATTTCTTTATAACATTTTAAATCTATATAAACTTAAGAGGAAAACATATACAGAACAATTTTTCTTTTTTTTTTAAATTTTTTTAAAGAGTTTAATTAGATATTGTCTCTGAATGTCACGTTTAGAGACTTTTCACGCCTCTAAATTAACTATTTATTTATTGTCATCCGCAGACAGTTTGTCTAACACCTTCCACACATTT
>Ga0325414_1004602_pt1 | contig 14469 bp, 13 predicted proteins | sample PopdelMetagenome_8_FD_206183 | JGI IMG/M metagenome (GOLD analysis project Ga0325414, IMG submission 206183) | Populus deltoides microbial communities from Bellville, Georgia, United States - Leaf-PdKOR-R3 | ecosystem: Host-associated > Plants > Phyllosphere > Phylloplane/Leaf | place: USA...
GAACATATTAAACCTTAGTTGACCAGTAACATCTTATTTAAAATTATTATGATTTGTCAAATTCAATGGTAAATAAAAAAATTAAACCTCTTTATTTTTATATTTTTAACTAAGTGTAAGGAATATTCTCATGTTATATTATATATTAATTGAGATTAAATTTTTTATTTAGTTGATTTCAGTGATTAATTTTTATGTGATTTTTTAGTATTATATAGTATTTCCAACATGCAAGTGTGTGCTCGTTAGCATGTCTTGTATTGACTGGTATTTTTATGTGATTTTTTAGTTTTTGAAAATGACTGCTCACCTGTAAAAATGGCTAGAAATGCGCGCACAAAAAAGCATGCGTGGACCCTTAAAACACCACAACGACAATGCTTGTGTCAGCTACCCCACCATCACAGTAATTATTTTAATATCTGATATAAAAAGTATAAAAAGTTATTAAAAATATATTATTTTAATATATTTTAAAATAAAAATATTATAAAAATAATTTATACGCAAACAACATGAAGCTGCAAAGAGTTATCTATATATGATTGAAGTGTCAATTTCTTGTGTGATTTATTGTTTACATATATAAAGATATTTTTTTTATGAGAAATATTGTTGTAAAGGCAATTGGAAGAAAATAAACGAAGACATATTATATAAAATTAAATGATAAGAAACAAGAAAACAACAAGAAATTTCAATATTCCAAGACTAATATTGAAAATAATTATTTTTTTTTTAAATGAGTAATTTTCTAAAGTGGATGGTGACTTTTATCGGATAAGTCACTGAAAAGTTTCCCTCTCATTTTTCTTTTTTCTTTTTCAAATTAAATTAAAAGCAGATCACCCAATTTATTTATTTATTTATTTTTGATAATTTGAACGGTTCATATGAATTTACATGATCTGATGTTGTCTTTTTTTTTTTACCACATATAAAAAATATATTTAAAGTGACACACGGCATTGTAACAGTCCCCTTATTTTTTTTTTTACTTGAGCATTTTTCCAAAAGGTTGATCAGAGACCGTAAGTGGTTACCTTGTCTTGTATTCAAAATTCTTGTTCCCAGGAAGATGGAGATGGAAAAAAAGAAGAAGTAAAATATGCAATGAATTTGGATATAGAGATTGATGGGATTATCCCTTTACCGGTAAACACTTTAACGGTGTAAAATATTTTTTAATTAAAAATATATTAAAATAATATTTTTTTAGATTTTTTTATTTTTAATATTTATATATCAAAATTATAAAAAAAATATAAAAACATCAATTTATTTCTTTTTAAATAAAAAACTTGAAACTTTTTTTAAAAGCAAAGCTATCCCAATGTCAAACTTCCCATCATCACTTAAAAATGGGCCGGACCTATCATTATTAAAAAAAAGTGTTATGGAAGCCTACTTCCTCTTATCACTTAACATGGGCCGGACCTATCCTCATTAAGCCCAATTAAACCAACCAGCCTTTAAATAATTTCAAGCGGTTTCTTCTTCAACAATTTGGCGCCACTTTGTTTTGCACATCAAAATCCCCTTCTCTCTCCCTAAACCACCAAACGTCTTCTCGTCCGCCACCAAAATGGTGTTCCTCCACCAACAAAACCCCTCCCGGAAACGACCTTCCTCCTTTATTCCTCCATTTCCACAACCGAAAATCCCCAAATCCTCCACGACCACCACCAAAAAACCACCACAATCTCAAAACGAAGCCGTCGAGGACAATCAAGTATCATCATCCTCATCGTCATCATCCGTTGATAAATTGGTGTCGATTCTAGCTGATGCTGGCTGTACTTTGATCAATCCTTCAGGTCCACCTTGCCTTCCTTCTGATCATCATAAGTTCCGGAACCATCTCAACCGTCTATTTTCTTCTTCCGATACCGCCCCTGCTCTCCGCTCCGATTTCCTTTCCGGATTCTCCTCTTACATTAATCTTCAACAGAACTTCCGCAGGTCAGTTTCGTAAACTCACAAATTCTGCTTTATTTCACGATTTAAATAAAAAGCTCCCTGGAACGTGCCTGCGCGATTGCGTGGGCCCCACCGTGGTGCACTTAATTGCGTCATTAACATTTAATTAAGTTTTAAATTATTACTAATGTTAATTAATCAGGGTTCTTGCATTTTCGAAACGAGATGGTTTTGGCGCCAAGAGAAGTGAGAGCTTAGTAAGGCAGCTCTTGCTAGTTCCAGCAATTCAGCTAGACCTTCAGATCATGCTCCTCGAGAAACTTCCGGAATATTTCGACACGAATTCCGTAGATTCTAGAACAACACTGTCGCTCGAAGATGATGTAGCCAGGCTGATAATTGATCAATTCCGGTGGCTTGATTTTGTTGTTGATCCTAATACATTCACGGATAAGTTATTGCAAGTTGTTTCAATCTGTCCTTTATATTTAAAGAAAGAGATTATCGGTTCTTTGCCGGAGATCATCGGTGATCAAAGTAGTAATAATGCTGTCGTTGATTCGTTAGACCAAATGCTACAGGAGGATTCTGAGATCATTGTGCCGGTGCTTGATGCGTTTTCGAATCTTAATCTGGATGAAATGATGCAAGAACAGGTGCATTGTTATGTTTTTGGAAAATAGAGACTTGGGATTGAGCATTTTATGTTTTTGTTTGATTTGTTTAGATAGTGATAATTTTTTGTTTTGAAGGTTATTTCGACAGCTTTATCGTGTATTAGGACAATAGATGGGGAGCACATTCCGAATTTGCTTAGTTTTTTATTGCTTTCGGCTACACCTCAAAATGTTGGAAGAATAATATCGCAGATTCGTCAGCAGCTAAAATTTGTGGGAATGTCGAATAGTTCTCGTTCAAGTCAGCAGCGGAAACTTAAAGGGAAGTCACTCGTGGATAATACGGAGGCGTCTATTCTTGATGCTTTGAGATCAAGTCTTTTATTTAAGAATGTAAGTTTTCTTTGCAGTATTGCCAATGTAAGCATATGTGTATGCTATTTGTCTATATGACCTTATTCCATTTGCTGCTGTTTAGATGCTGTGTCAGGAGGTTTTGAAAGAATTGAGTAGTGTTGAGAAACCTCAGGATCACAAGGTCATAGACATATGGCTTCTTATATTGATATACATGAATGGCAAGTCGATGCAAAAGAGTGTTGAGAAGATTCTCAAGAAGAAAATTGTTGAAAGTTGTATTCGGGAAGATATGATTGACCAGTGTATTTGTGGCAACAAAGAACTGGTTCAGGTATAATCTGCCGTCATTTTGAATGAAGAATCATTTCACATTAACAAGCTAGGATCAGAATTAAGGAATGGTTTTGGAACTCCTTTTGATTTCTGTCTTATGTTTATTGACTAGGATTATTTTCCGTGGTTTCTTTCATTGGCCGAGCACTTATTGGCATGTAAAGAACAAAAAGCAAGGGATTTTGGCATTCACATATACATTTGCTTGTTTGGAGAGTTTGGTGATACTTATTTTCGACAAGAGGTCAGTAGCCTGCTGAAATATTTCTTGTCTGTGATTTAGTAATTGAAACGCATACTGTGGGAAGTCTTATTCCAGCTTTTTTGCAGGTTCTTGGGGCACTTGTGACTCATGTTGGATCTGGTGTTAGTTTCGAAGTAAATTCTTCTTTGAACACCATGGCTTTGCTGGCCTCCAAGTATCCGCAGGAGTTGATTCCACTTTCTGCTCATATAAATGGTATTTATCCACTCGTGTCACATGACTATATGCTGTGACTGGATGCTGATTTCTCTTGATGTGTTTAATGTTCTGCCTTAGGTATACTGGATTACTTGGAAGGATTTTGCATGGAACATCTACACAAGGTCTGTAGATTTTTTCTATTCTTGGCATTATAAGTTGAAATGCTGATAGTTTGTGCCAGTTTCACTAGCTTTCCGTGGTGCAGGTTTATGAAGTTTTCAGCAAGCTGGCTTTGGCAGCTCGATCTAGTACATATTGTTTTGGATCTTCAATTGCAGATGAACTGTTTATGATAATCCGAAAGCAGGTATTTTCCGTACTTTTTTCTTTTATCCTTCTCTTTCTGTCCCCTTTTAGCTGCTTACAAATTTCCTCTAGTCTTTATCCATGTTCTCTTGGTTGTCATGACTCATATTGGATAGGTCAGCCATCCAGATATGAAGTACAAGAAGATGGGCCTAATCGGGACTTTGAAAGTAGTCTCTTGTCTCGGAGACATAAATAATGCTACCGGGGCGTCTCCTTCTCAGGTAGGATTCACTGTTTCCTCAACTGCAAGATTATGGCTGCTTATTTATTTGCTGCTGATGTTTTTTCCAATTGTAAATAATGCTCCATGTTTGCTCCCCTGCTATAGAACTTGCAATGCTTTCCTATGTTATAAAGGAAATTAATCCTGCTAACCTTTTTTTTTACTATGTTTAATTTCTCATGTTTTAATGAAGATTTTTATTCCAGCATGCCTATTCACCATTATTGAATGTTACTTACACAGAAATCTAACTGTGAGGAGGCTTTGGAACTCTTGAGAACATCTCTGGATTCTTGCAAGCAGTTGTGCTTACCATTGGTTCTCTTTTATGATGAACTGACTACGATAATGCTTCAAAAGAAACTTCAGCCAGAAATTGTAGAATGGTCAGTGACTACAACCACATAATTCTGGAAACTAAGCTTCTCAGTCATTTAAAACAGTATCAAATGCCTGATTATATTGGAGAAAATTGTCTGTATTTTGTAGGGTTGGCAAACATGCTGGAGAGTTTGAGTCTAAGTTTCTATCTGATATCCAAGGTGGACAATTGCCAGGCGAGGACTCATATTGTGGTTTAGAAGGTGAATTAGCATTGCAATCTCTTTCTTGATTTCTCATATTTTTTCCCTTGAAGTTAATGGGAAATCAGGACATGTATAACTTTCCTTTTGCAGGGGAACTGTGGATGAACCTGGATGGTGACATATCTCCTATTTGTTTGTGCATTTTGTCATTGTCGTCCTCTTCCTTGCAGTAATGTTCTGGCCATCCTTGCCCTTTTCTTTTTAGTACTTGTTTAAATGTTTGTGCCTGTTGGCTTTAAAGTTTGTTCTGCCCAGGTCTACGTCTTCATTGCAAGTTCTTCCTGCTAACTTCCTCTTACTATCCGCTGTAAGTTCATGGACTTTAGGCATTAGAACTATAAGCTTAGAAGGAAGCATATGGATGTTTTCTTTTTGGTCTGTTTTTCAGGTTGAGAGGTTGACAAATCAGGGATCTCTTAGTGGAATTGATGCACTACTTGGCTGCCCTTTGCACCTTCCCTCCTCTAAGGTGAGGCCAGGGAGATGCTTTTACTAACATCATCGAGAAGTAATTCTTTCTTCATATGTATGGTTTTTGGTTATTTTAGCATCCAAGCGTTGTTTTAAATACAAGCAGAATTTTTTGCCTTTGCTCATGTTTCAAGGAGGGCAAGGAAAGTTAAAAAAACTAGAATATTATGTCAAGCAGGAAAAAACATGGTTTCATTGAACAGGTTTTGAAGTGCTTTGCTTCCAAAGTGGTTATCTAGCAAATCTTTGTAACTCATTGTGTCCAGAGCAAGCAGTGCACATAGTGCTCCTGACGCTTGATACTTTGGAACTTCTGATGACCTTTGCCACTGTGTCACCTCCTTTGTGATTTCCTTCAGCTTTGTACATTTACAAAGTTTGGCAATGCTGTTGGTCTTGACCAATTTGCTGATACCTATATCTTGTGCAATGTCAGTACTTTTCTGAAGCAGGCTGGCAATCATTGACAGCTAAGCAGAAACAGATTGTATGCCTTTCTCTTTATTATGCGGCAAACTGGATAAGGGAACTGGTAATATTTTTTTAGTTTGAAATTGTCACCTTCTGGGTTGAGCCACTTTTTTTTTTATTTGAATAATTTTCTATATGTTCTGGTCTGTAATGCATACAATTTTGCTTGTAGCTTAATGCCTTTTGTACACAAGTTACTGGAAGATTTGAATGCACCAGTCAGGCTACGAAAATGGATATAATTGTCAAGCTATTGAAGCGACTCAGGAACCTAGTGTAAACTCTAGTGCTCTCAATTACTTGATTATTCATGCACCATTTTTAATCACATCTTTTTATATATTAAAGCCTTGATGTAATTCTCTGTACAGTTCCACAATAGTACCCTAGGTGGATTGGTCTTTTTAATGCTGTTATGTGAACAGTGATAAGAATGACGTAATAAAGGCACACTGTAAAGTGACAGATGAAAGATTAGAAAAGGGATAGCTCTTGATCAATAATTTGGTTGACTATGATTTCTATAGTTAGTCATGCAAGCAATCCTAGGCATTCCATACACTTAGCGGTAAAAAACTGGAATCTTTACATCATTTGTTACAATTGCATATTCTTATTACACCAATGAAAGTCCCACTTACTAGTCTAAGTGTATTTGATTCATGCCAGGAGTTATGCAATTTTCAATTGTAGTTTTTTTCAGTTTCATTCTGAAAGCAGTATGTTATCTTTGCACTGATGAAAATAATATTGAAATGCAGATTTCTGGAAAATTTACTGAACAACTGCATCAAATACCATCCTCTGTCTCTGCCAGAGCTCCATCTTCAAGTTGATAATTCTGGAACTTTACTTTTAAACAAAGCTAACAATAGGGTACATTTCGAAAAAAACGGTGAACATAAGAAAACACAAGACAACAAACATAGAAAGACATCAAAAGAATCAAGTTCGGATCCAAATGGTAAACTCCGGCAGCCAACAATATTGGACGTGTTGAGGAAAAAAGGAGCTGCAACAAGCCAAGATGTCTCAAATGAGGAGTCTACTAGTCAATCTTCAAAGGGACAAACATTTATTCCTGCAGATCAAGATTCCTGTAATTCTACTGGGCTAATAAGTTTAGAAGTTTCTGCAGTTGCCAAGGCTCTAGAAGCACAACGATTTAAATTCAGGCCGCTCCATGTCCAATGTTACTCCCTTTTGATGTTTTCAAATGTGAGTACACAATAATGCTGCTGAAAATCATGATTCTCATTTCATTTAGTTTTTACATGCTGCTTGCTGTGGGATTTCCATTTCATATGTAGACTTTCAACTGCAGGATCTTGTGGAATGGTATTTTTCTCATCGTTTTATTCAGTTTGTCTGTTCTGAAATTGCATTTTGTACTTGGAAGGAATGTAAAGGAGAATGGTTTTATTTCAACTTATTTAAGCACTTGTATGCAAGAATGTTACTAAATTAGATATTACATATCATATCAAACATCTATCTGTTTCATAAGATGGATGGTCTTCTGTATGTGTTATCCTTCAATTTTTTCTAACTCTAGAATTTCTAGACTAAGATTACTGTGTTAGAGTGATATGCTGGTATTCGCTCACAGTCACACTCTGATTCCCTTTCCATCTTGTTCCTTGGAAGGGTGTTCATTCACTAGGCATGATAATTTCTATCCGAAGTCAGCATCTTGGTTTTTGGTCTAGTCTCATGCTGTTGTTTAATACATGTGTAGTATATTTAAACAAGCACTGATGGAAGTCATTTAATGTGTCTTTTCATATGCAGAATCAAAAGTCCTGTTGCCTTGATCCTGCAGTTGAGGTACAAATCTAATTGTACTGAGATTGTGGTAATTTGTTTTTTTTTAATAGGTTATTAATGTCATTAAACATGCACAACGATTTATTTCCTGTGCTAGTTACCCCTCTATCTATACCTTTTGCGCGATCTTCACAACAAGCTGGATTACTTTATGCCTCCTGGAAAACAATTCTCGGCCACATGCTTGAGTGCTCCTGCAGGTTTTACTAGAATGACCTTGCAAGAGTTCTTGAGCAACGTTAGGCCGCTTTTTCCAAATCTGAGAAGGCATTTTGATAATGCCATTTTTGTTCTTAAAGAAGGTTAGTTTATGCTGCTTAATTTGGTTGGATAAATGCTACTCACGTGCGACAGTGTTCTTGTTATCTAAGAGCATGTTCTTTGCAGGTGATGGAACTTGTGAAGATCATTGGAATGTTCACTCTGCTTCTGCTGGAAATCCAGAAGTAGCCAGTATTGTGTTTTCAAAATCTGTAGTTTCGACTTTGGTATTTAAAGAAGTACTTCATAGTTTTAGTAAGGTATTTTTTTTTACTCTTGCTCTCTCTCAGACCGGTCACCAATACATAATTGATTCTTTTTTTCTTTTGAAAATAATGCAAGCAACCTTTCCGAGTTTCTATTGTTCAAACTCCTGTCTGCCCTTTTCCTATTTGCAGATGCTAAACCTTATTGACGTTCAAATGCACAAATCAGTTCTATCGGATCTTCTTGAAGCCTTTCAACCAAGAGAAGTATCCGAGAATGTGTTTTCTGGCCTACAGCATAGCCCTTCACCTGGGACAATAGAATATTTGTATCTTGGAGCTTCATCATTTATTGAAGATGCATTAGATATGGGTATAGATTCTATCTTGTTTGTAGCGGTGTATAATGTGGTCAAGAGGTATCCTTTGTAATTATAATTACTTCTCCTTGCAGCATGTTCATTCTCCTTTATGCTGGCCTCAGAATCTCTTCTTACCCTAGAATCAGTTGTAACCTCTGTCCAGACTGTACTGGATAAATCGGAGACTAATGGTAAAGGTATACACTCACCATCCATTCACAGGATCCTTCCAAACTTGCGCAGCAGACTTGGAACTTCTGCCCAGAAGCTTTTAAGTCACAACTGGGATAGTGAACATCTTGAGAACGGTTGGAAGAACAAAGTATGACCATCTATCTCACCCTATTTAGCTCTTTGTTTCAGTAGTCTTTAATAGTTAATGGAACAAGTAAAATGCTTAGATTGTGTTTAATTTTCTGATGTTGTCAGGGGGAAATTGTACAAAAGATTTTGCAGATTTACCTGGAGAATAGTGAATCTAAATCTGATTTGTTGGATAAGCTTGCCTGCTCTATTTTGCCTGTGGTATGTGAATATTTTCTATACTTACCTTCTGCTAACTCATTACCTTTGCATCTGACCATCCTAGTACAATGTTCTTCCAGATAGTAAAATTGTTATCCCTCTAACTTGGAGTTGAAAATGTGATTTTAAGAGTTCACCATTTGGAATTTGGAACCTGAATTTGAAACAGTTAGGATAAAACACTGATTTGCTTGAAACATGGATGGAATGTCCAACATTGCAATGCACCAGACAGCATGATTGTGCTGCTTTCCAAGTTATCTGTAAATGGAATTCACTTTCTTACTAGGTTTCTTCATCTGGAACAACAGTAGAAGATGATCATCATGGTTTCCCAACTCTATGCAATGCAACATTTGTTGTGTGGTGCCGGGTGCTGGTATGGTTTCCAATGGTAGCAGAATTGTAGATTTCATCTAATGTTTCTGTTGCTCATTGGAAATGTTTACATAAGGTGGTTTTATGTGCAGCATGAAGGGAACATCGCTATTCTTAACAAATTGGTGAGTTTTAAATACATGAGATTGAAATAGAGAAAAATTCATCTGGAATTAGATTTTAGTTTCTTATTCTTTCCTGTCTTGTGATTAGGTTAAGGAAATTGCTCTCTTTATGAAACCCAGAGCTGCTGTTCAGATTGAAGCTGTTGAAAAGCATTTGATCAAAATACAAAAATCTGTGAACGTTGTCGTATCACTAGTTAACTTGTGCAGAACTCATGACAAGGTAGGAAAGCAGAAACGGGGAGTGCCTTTGTCAATATTTAGGTTCTAATGTGAAGTGGAAAATGGTTGACATGCTAAATTAATGGAGCAGGTGACTGTGCGTGCCATGTCTGTCAAGTATGGTGGGAAGTTTGTGGACTCCTTCCTAAAAGGTATATCCGTGACACTTTCTTTTTGCAATAGAATCTGAGATGTAGTTGCTTGGAGTACTGAATTTTAAACCTTCAAACAGTTTTTGATTTCTTACAGGCTCACTTTCAAACACACAATGAACTCATAATCCAATTGGTAAGTCCACTGAACAACTTCTAAGGTGGGTGATTATTATAAAAATCTTAGATTGGTGCTAAGCTCCTCCTTTGTGCTTCCTTTAGGTAACAGAGCTTCAAAAGGCCACAAGAACAATACAGACTCTATGTTCTGAAGCAAAGGTCAGTTTGTCATGTTCATTTCTATTTTTGAGTCAATAACTTTGCAACATAAGACCAGTCTGAATTTTGTTGCTCTTTGTGAAGGGCTCGAAACAAACAGCCATCACTAGCAAAATTCCTGCTACAAAGCGTTCAATGGAACGGTTTTTGTTCCGCGTCAAGGCTCTTCTTCACTCGACATCAAGTGGATGCACTTTTTGGATGGGTATGGAAGTTTTATAATTGTTTAATTTATATACCCTTATTGCATTTTCCAGAATTCAGTAACATCTGCAATAAACATCAACTAAGCTGTCAGAATCCCATTTAAAGCTCTTTCCTAGCTAATTATATCACACAACTTTAATTGGGCAATTAGAAGTTATTTGGCTAATTCGGTCTAGAAACTAAAATGTCAACCAAAAGTTTTAAAATTTAACCACCCTGGAACTTGGATATAGTTTTAACTATCCCCTTGGAATGGTTTACCTTGTTTTAATTAATTGAGCAGTTCAAGCAGCAGTATGTACCCTGAGCTTCTATTGGAATTACTTGGTCAATTCTTAGAATGAGGGTCAGGGGTAGGGGCAGTTTGATTTCCCTTAGTTAAGGTGGGAAATGGGAGACTTTGTGTTAGGGAGCTGCCTGTGTTCAGGAAGATGCATGAGCCTGCACGCATGTGAGCTTACACACAGGGATAGACACCACCTCCAACCCAAAAGTCTGCTTGAGTTAGGGGTGATGCATGGCCTTTGTGTCCGTGTTGGGCATGCAAGCACTAGGGCTTACACGCAAGGATGAACAACACCTCCAACCCAAAAGTCTAGTCGAACATAGGCAGCTCTATAAAAAATTGGTATCATAACCAAAGGTTCTGCTTTTCCATGACTTTGTTTGCTTCCATTGGAGGTGGAGTTGTGTTCAATGGGTTGGGCTCACATGTAAGGAGAAGATTTGTTGGGTGCACCTTGTCAGAGAACCATCTCAACCAAATAGGTTAAGTTATTAGATGAGATTCTAAGATATGATTTATATAATTTTCTAACATACCCCCTCAGATGAAAGCTTTTTGAGTTTGAAACTTGCACAGGTGTTTAATTTTTATTAAATAGAAATGAGAGTTGAGAGATTCGAACTTGTGATTGTTTGGTTAACCCAATAGCTTAAACTATTATTTATATAATTCTCCAAAACACATGTTAGTGGTAATTATCTCATATTAAAAAGGAACGGGAAAAGAGACGTATACAAGATGAGCCCTTGACCTAGTAGTCTAGGTGTTTGGGTTAGAGGTGGTATCCATCCTTGTGTGTAAACCCCCGTGTGCTCAGGCACAAAGGCAGCTCACTAACACATTGCATCAATTTGAAAACGACTATTTGATTTGAAGTTGATGAATGGTCACAGTATTTACAATTTGAAATCGACTATTTGATTTGAAATTGATGAATGGTCATATTATTTACAAATTGACATCATAGATGAATTGGAGTGCTCATATTTTGTGAAAAGTTTCACAATTTGAAACGAGTGGTTGGATGAAGCTTTTAGACGACCATTGAAGAGCACGAATTTGTGTTGTAAGCCTTTACATGGCTTCTTATAAATGACATTTCGGCTGTTACACTAACAGAATTTTATTGGTGATATTTCTTTAGTTGGCAAAAATATAACTATGGTCCAACTAACTTATTTACTATCCTTGTGTTATGATAGGGAATTTAAAACATAAAGATTTGACGGGTCAGGTTGTAAGTTCCCAGGCCTATGCAGATGATCAGAACAATAATGTTGACGAAGATCTGGCAGAAGCTGTTGAGGAGGATCAGCCAGTTAGTGTTGCTAGTGAGGATAGAGAAACAGAATAAGTGCCTTGTCTATCAAAGGGTTTAGTGGTTAAGACTGAAGCCAATATCAAGAATTTTTCTGCGAAAAATCTCAGAGTTCAAGACATGATGTGGTTTGCACATCCCAGCAAAAGATGGACGAAAAGGAAAAGGAGGTAAGATATAAGAACACAACGTTAACTCCTAATTCATTGTAAATGCGTTATAAATTGAAGATTCCGGTAAGTCATACTATCAATCTGTGATAAATTTATTTTTCAGTTGATATAATTTGAGTATCTTCTACCAGTTTCAGCTGCATTGATTACATGATTTCAATTCAATAAATCTCTTGCTAGATAATACTGCTATAATCATATAGTTGATCTTTGCATTATGGACCAAAAATTATTGACTCGAGAAATATATGATTTTTAAATTAGATTTACTTTATGCCAACCATGCAAATACCAATATGTTAATGTTACAATAGGGTGGAGTTACATAAATAAATTTATAAAAGAAAGAAAGTGATTCATTAATCTGGATATTAATAATACATTTATTGCCCCATATATCCCAAAGTTTAAGAAAGTTACTCCTTGACTGCTTTAAGATTTATTCGGAGTTTAGTACCTGTCAAGGGAAAAAAAAAAACAGGCCAGCTTATATTAGGACATGAAGGATTCAATAAATAGACATGAACCTTTATTTGAGAAATATCACCGGGACTATGAATTTGTTTCTGGGCTGTGCCTTTCGTATTTTGGTAGAGAACAGAACTGATCACAAGCCTGGGCCGGAAAGTTTTCACCTAAGCCTGACCCTATATTCTGACCTGTCTAAGACCCACGCTTTAAGCTCGGACGCAGACCTGTCCAGGCCCTGGAATCCTTGGGTCATACCTTAGGCCTCTTTGGCAAATAATTTAATAGAACAGATCACCGTAGATCAATAAAAATGTTCAAAATTTCGTTGAAATATGAAAATATTGAGTAAATCCAAAAAGTGACTTCTAGGTAGATGCTCCGGCCTCACGGGTTCAATATCATCTCGGTCGTTTTTGAAGGACCCTAACCCACAGTTATTAATCTCAGAAAAAATTGTGATTTGAAGCCTCATTTGGGTCATCTTTCAAGTTAAATAAATAAAAAACATTAATATCTATTATGTTTTTAATGATGTGATTGACAGTCAAAGATTATTTAAATCGGTCAGGGTTAATTTTAATAATTTAAAAAAAATAACACTTTTTTTAATTAAAATGATTGATCTAGTTGATCTAGTGACTTAGTGATCTAGATTTTATTCTAGAATAATCTTCGAGTCTGTCTAAAAACTATATTCTAACCTATAATTTTAGTTGTTACATTTGGTTAGGAAATGAGATTGAACGGGATAAGGCAATGTTGGCTCTTTCATAGAAAGTTGGACAAAACTAAAGCTATGAGTGATGATAGAAACACTTAATTGGTGGTCGAAGTAAAGATATCCTATTTTGTCATGTCCGGTCTCATATATCAAATGCTACTTGCAAATTAAAAAATACTCGACGGGAATATATGGTAGTGAAAATAAAAATAAAAATTTGAAGAAATTACCTGCCACAGATATCACCGTTTAATGGAGTCACGTTCAGATTACACTCCTTGGAAAGCTCCAACATGGCATTTCCCTTGAAGTTATCGAAGTAGGAATATGCTTCCTTGTAACACTTGCACCCCAGAGGCTGCTCATCTGGTTTGGAAGCCAGGTTCAAGATCATCTTAGCTCCATTACAGCATGACATTGATGGCTTTGGATCAAAATGCCTCTCAAGTAAGGGTAGCACTATCTAAGAGCCATGGCAACACGATCACATTCAAATACATCTGGTCTGACTCCTTGGGTTGGAACCATGGTCCATTGTGCTACTACTAGAACAAGAAAGATAAAGACAGCAATGGTCTTCATAGAGGATTGCTTGGTGGAGTTCTTGCTTATGCTTGGTGAGATTTGCTTGCAGGTTGGAGAGTATATATAGTATATACACAGTTGGCACATGGAAAGAAATGTGAAGGAAGATGATATCATGGTTGTTATTTTGTTAAAGGTAACTGTTTGTTAGCAAAGCAAGGTATCAACTACAACACCAGAGAGTGTCCTTGGCGAGGATGCCTTCAATCCTTCGGAAGGCACAGTCGATGCTGAACCGTATGCCTAGAACATTCGATTCATTGCCTATGGTCGAATTTTTTTCTAACATCCAGTTTAATCAAGGGGTTTCAATGTCTTTGAAGGAACTGCTTTGTCCCATGTGCCAAACACAAGTACAAGTAAGGTCTTCCTGTCTTGTCCAGTCCCATGTTCCAAGTATTTGTAAGCTTGTAAACCTGTAATTCTCTAATCAAGCGTGGCAATGGTGATTAATCTCTTAACACTGTACCAGAATTTGAGGACACAAACCAGGAAACTTGGCACCAGAAAGAAATAAATGCGTCTATCAGTCAACAATTCGATGCATAGATAAATTAATTTCAAACCCTGTATTATTTTCTAGAAATACAATAGAATTACTGATTTCGGTTATG